>Ga0209396_1001153_pt1 | contig 30024 bp, 33 predicted proteins | sample GOMGulsemesocosm_6_FD_184638 | JGI IMG/M metagenome (GOLD analysis project Ga0209396, IMG submission 184638) | Methane-oxidizing microbial communities from mesocosms in the Gulf of Mexico - GOM8C Gulf of Mexico (SPAdes) (version 2) | ecosystem: Environmental > Aquatic > Marine > Cold seeps... | reverse complement strand
ATGCCAGTCAAGACGGTATCGGTGATCTTAAAGGTATTATCAACAAACTCCCTTACGTAAATAGTTTAGGGGTTGATGCTATTTGGATTTCACCATTCTTCAAATCTCCGATGAAAGATTTTGGCTATGATATTAGTGATTATCGAGAAGTTGACCCCATGTTTGGTAACATGGCTGATTTCGAACAGCTAATGACAACAGCTAAAACACTCGATTTAAAAGTGATTATTGACCAAGTACTTAGCCATACCTCTGATCAGCATTTATGGTTCACCGAAAGTCGTCAAGATAGAACTAACGATAAAGCTGATTGGTACGTTTGGGCAGACGCTAATGAAGATGGTACTCCACCGAACAATTGGTTATCAATTTTTGGTGGCTGTGCATGGCAGTGGGAACCACGTCGTCAGCAGTATTTTTTACACAACTTTTTAACCTCGCAACCCGACTTAAATTTCCACAATAAAAATGTGCGAAAAGCGGTTTTAGACAATGTCGAATTTTGGTTGAAGCTGGGTGTCGATGGTTTTCGTTTAGACGCAATAAACTTTTGTTTTCATGATAAACAATTGCGCGATAACCCTGCAAAAGCCCTTGAAGACAGACAAGGCCGCGGCTTTAGCGAAGACAATCCTTACGCGTTTCAATATCATTATTATAATAATACTCAACCTGAAAACATTGAGTTTATGGAAGAAATACGCGCGCTAATGGACCAATACCCAGGTGTGGTAACCTTAGGTGAAATATCGTCTGAAGACTCACTACATACTATGGCAGAATATACCCAAGGCGATAAGCGTTTACATATGGCTTATAGTTTTGAATTATTAACGCCAGATGCTAGCCCACAATATATTCGAAATACCGTTGAAGCATTAGAGGATAAGCTTGCTGATGGTTGGCCTTGTTGGGCTATCGGAAATCATGACGTAACCAGAGTTGCTACTCGCTGGGCACAAGCCGAGACTAGAAGCCAACAAAGTAAGATGTTTAATGCCTTATTAGCGTCTTTACGGGGTAGCGTTTGTACTTATCAAGGTGAGGAACTTGGTCTTACCGAAGCCGATATTAATTTTGAAGATTTACAAGACCCATACGGCATCACTTTTTGGCCAACCTTTAAAGGCCGAGATGGCTGTCGAACGCCAATGCCATGGCAAAAAAATGCTGTTAATGGTGGCTTTTCAGAAAGTCAGACGCCTTGGCTACCAGTTGGCAATGCACATTGTAATAATGCTGTGGATGTACAAGAGCAAGCGCCTGATTCAGTATTAGCGGCTTATCGTACCTTTTTAGCGTGGCGTAAAAGTCAGTTGTGTTTGCAGTTTGGTGATATTAACTTTGTTGACAGCGATGATGAAAAACTAGTTTTCGTGCGTAGCTATCAGCAGAGTCAGCCGCAAGAAAAAATACTTGTTGTGGCCAACTTTTCGGATAAACCTATTGAGTATCTAATAAATGGCGAAGCGGCTAAGTTGCTAGCGGGTCATGGCTTTGAAGAGGTGACAATGTCAACCAATACTCAGAAACTAACTGTTGGCGCTTTCCAAATCGCGTATGTATCGCTTTAAGTGAGTGACTGCGTGTTGGGTATTTATCAACGAGGTTGCTAGCAAAACAATGTTTGATTATTTCAACGTCTAATGATGATAAAATTTAAAAGCCAGAACAAAGCATGTTCTGGCTTTTTCGTTTCTTATTATCTAAACAAATAGCGAATCATTGACATAAATTCTATCTAGGTTGATATCTATAGTTATCACTAAAAAATGACTGGAAAATGTTATCTGTGTGAGTCATTCAGGTTTATCGGAATGGGTTGCTATGAATTCCCCCCATTGAAGAGAACAGATAGTTGGTTTAAGTCTGAAAAGGATTTAATCTAAACAGCTATCAAAAGGAAAAACATAACAAGCTGTTGGTTTTACCGGGGGTAGATCAGCTGTCATTGTTTTCTTACTGTTTCTTACACCTTCAAAACATAATTCGAACATTTTAATACATTGCCCTTAACTATAATGAATATAAAATATACTAAGGCGTTATGCTCAAGGATGATTCATGGCAATAAAATTTATTAAACTAACGTTTGTATTGTTTTTAATCTTGGCAACTTCTGGTTGTTCTTCTCGTAGTGCAGAAGAGGTTGGTTGCAACTTTTCTTCTGGCGCTAACTTTAATGAATATGACAAAGAAAGCTCTTGGGACTCAAATTTTATTAGCGATGTTCTTACCGGTTTGTTTAATGTTGCATTACAAGGTGCTCATAGAACTATGTCATCTGACACTTATGATTCATGCGAGAAAAAAGATATCGCTACCTGCATAGACTCAAGTGGAAATATTAAAAAGGAATGTAGGTTAACTAAATAACCTGAACTCAGGGATTGAGTGGAGTTAATGAGCTAATGTCTCGTATGTCGCCATTTCTGCCTTTGGAACTGTACCTAGTAAATTCACTATTTGTAAATATTGTTAAAAAACGTTGAAAGGTCTTTAGCTTAGCAGTCGAGAAAATGGTCTAGGAAAAATACAAATCCTTGATGAGTAAATTTACACATTATGTGTAGTCGCAAATACTCAAGGCATAATGCTTAATAGGCTAAATCGACTAAGCGAACAAAGTATTATTGCTCGCTTAGTCTATAGCCAAGTTTACGGTTTAGCGTTTAAACTCAGATGTTTTGCTCCATTTAGGCCAAACATTTTCTTTAGATAGCTCATAGCCAATTTCATAAAATGCTTGGATATCTTCAACGGCACCCGACATATCCCAAGCGTCATTATATTCATCACATAGGTTGTGATAACACTTGCCTAAACTTTCTTTAAGTTCAGCGCGTAAGGCTTTAGTTGCTTCATCAACAGGTGTTTTACCACTCTTTGCATATAGCGCAGGAATACCAATGTTTGCAAAAGCAAAATGATCAGAACGGTAGTAAATACCAGCAGCAGGACGAGGATCACCCGCAATAACACGGCCTTGCTTCTTCGTAGCAGCGCTAAGGAAGTTGTCTAGCTCCGACTGGCCTAATCCATAGACTGAAACGTCAGTACTTCGACCCGTAACGCCTAAGGCATCCATATTAATATTAGCTACTGTTTTAGCCGCTGGAATAATAGGGTTAGCAGCATAAAATTTAGAACCTAATAGCCCTTGTTCTTCTGCTGTTACCGCCATAATAGTGATTGAACGCTGTGGGGCAACAGGCAGTTTCGCAAATGCTTCAGCGACTTCGATAAGTGCGCCAGTACCTGATGCATTATCTACAGCACCATTATAAACTTGGTCACCCGTTAGGCTAGTGTCTTTACCTAAGTGATCCCAATGCGCGGTATAAAGAATATGCTCATCTGGCTTAGTAGTACCGGGTAAAGTAGCGATAAAGTTATAAGATATCGACTCTTTTACTGTGTTCTTTACGGTAATCGACGCGTTTAAATCGCCCATGTCGAGATTATAACTACCTTTTGCTGCCTCAGTTTTAGCTTGCTCAAAGTTCAAACCAGCGTTAGCAAACAACTCTTTCGCAACATCGCTATTTACCCAACCTTCAACAGCAACGCGGCCTTTATTGAGATCTTCACGAACAAAACCAAACTGAGGGCCGGTCCATGAGTGTTCAACCACCGACCAGTTATATGATGCTGGCGCGGTTTCATGAATAATAATGGCACCTTCAGCGCCCTGACGGCTAGCTTCTTCATATTTGTAAGTCCAACGACCGTAATAGGTCATCGCATTGCCATTGAATAGCGCAGGATCTTGTGTGGCAAAACCAGGATCATTAACCAATATAACAACCGTTTTACCTTTAACGTCTAAACCTTCGTAATCGTTCCAGTTGTACTCTGGCGCATTAACACCATAGCCAACAAAAACTAGCTCAGAATCTTTAAGTTGTTCAAAGTCACTAATGCGACTAGAGCCCATGACCATTTCAGGTCCGTATTGATAGTCTTTACCACCAATAGATAATGTCATATCGGGCGATGCCTCAATTGACACCATAGGTACGGCTTGCAAAAAACTGTCACCGTTGCCTGGCTTAAAACCAACAGCGGTTAACTGTTTGGTTAAGTAATCAAGGGTAAGCTCTTCGCCCTTACTTGATGGCGCACGTCCTTCAAATTCATCTGACGCAAGCACTTTAATATGTTCAATAAGTTGTTCTTTATTAATACTGTTATAACTAGCAGTAACGTCTGCTGCTGTATTCGTTTTTACAACGTCTTCAGCGCCACAGCCACTTAATAGGGCAAAGGCAAGTAAGGTTAAACCTGTTGTTTTTTTCATTTTTTATTCTTTTATTGAGAATGACGCAATGATTATAAACAGATCTTGGAATACTTAGGAACATTTACTTGTAAAACTCGTGTTACAGAAGTGTTCTCTTCAACTGAGTAACGTGATTATTTCACGCTATATAAATCAAAGAGAATAGGCTGATACCAATAAATTAAATCTAGAATGGGGAATATGGCTTAGTTATACGCTTTGAAAAGTGCCAAACCATTATTCAAAGAAACCAGAGTAGGGACTTAAAACCACTGTTAAGTAACATTTATTTTTGTGCTCTCGCTGTCATATACATTGTACTGTTATACATAGTTACTTCGTCGTAAATGAAGTCACGAACCAGAAAATATCCTCAAGTCTTTAGTGTTTTACTGATATATATTATAAATATCTGCGGCTAACTTTTTATCACCTGCTTCGTGAATAGTTTACATGCATCTATTGAACTCAAGGCCAAGAGCAGCCATTGGGAGAAATAAAAAAACACCCGCCAAACTAGCAGATGTTTATTTTTTTATAGAAAAGATTTAGATTATGAGACTAGGTTAAGCTTGTTTCTTAAAACGACGTGATGATAAACCCATTATTCCTAATGCGAAAATAGCAAGTGTCGATGGTTCTGGTACCGGCGCAGCACTAGTTAAACTAACATTATCTAGATAATAGGAACGATCCGAACTCACGCTAACTCCTAAGGTACGGGCATCCAGTTCAGCAGCAAACCCCAATACATGGGTTGTGCTAGTTGCCATAAAACTCAATGAGCGATTAACGAAGCTGTATGTAAAGTGCTCGGAGAGATCCAATACCGCGCCGTCGAGGAATACACCAAAACTTGTACCCGCTCCGCCACCGCCGCCATGGTCAAATTTATAATCCCAACTAAGTTCATAGAGTGCGCCAATGGTGAGACCTGATACGATCTGTTGCGCTAGAGGGTCAGAGTTAGTCTCGCCACAGGAGTTCAATCTCAACGAAGGTCCCGGATTTCCTACTGCTGCACCACCGCTAATCATATAAGCTGCATTTGTACAGCCGCCAGTGATGGTCCAGTCAGTTCCTCCAGCAGAAAAATCACCGTTTGTGATCAGTCCTGCCTGTGCTGTCATTGGCAGGATCATTGCTGTCAGCATCAGAAGCTTTAAGTAGCTTTTAGATAATTTAATTTTTATGTATCGTAAATTCATTGAAATTCTCCAATATATCTTGTTTCTATTAAAATAACTTGGCGTACAACCGTATATGGTTAAGCAAAAATCACACCGGAACTATACCTCTTTGTTTTTTATGTATATATTCCGTTTAGTGCACGTTCATTGTGATGCAATGTAAAAAAAACTCAACACTAGGTAGCTTTTTTATGCGTTAAATTGGGGGGCTTTAATTGGTTTAAGACATCGACTGCTGTCCATTCTAAGCCGTCAAAAAGTTATAATGGCTGCTGTTCGCTCTAAGATAATGTTGATATTTTCAAGTGGTTACGTCAAATAAATGCACTAAGTGAGCTATTAGGATATTCTTGGTTTACCTTTCAATGTTACTACCCGCCATTAATAAAACTATACCGTTTGTTGGTTTTTGCATTATGAAAATTATACCTATTTATATTGAAGCTTGTTTATTCTCGACAATGCCCCCCTGCGCTGATGAAATGCTTTGATAATATATAATAACCGCTATGGTCAAGGCACGCTGAGCTCGGGGAAGAAAAGAATACGGCAAATTAAACGACATTTTTTAAGTCCGCAGTTCACGGCTAGCTGACGAGACATTCCTAACCTTCGTTGCTAAGATAACGCTTAAGTAATAAGGAATAAAAATTATGTGCGGTAGGTTCAATGCTACTTTTGATAGTGGTATGAAAAATCTTTATACCAGCTTAAAAATAAACAAGGTTATCGATAAACCTATTGATAGTCGCTTTGTAAAAGCTGCTGATACTGTCTCTATTGTCAGAAATATCGATGAACAACGGCGAGTAGAAAATGCCACTTGGTGGTTATTGTTAGACCAAACTGAAAACGGCTTTAAGCCCTCTCAATATACTTCATTTAATACCCGATACGATAAGCTAAATACGCCGAGAAGTGCTGGGTATCAAGCGTACCGTACTTCGCGGTGCATTATTGCTGTAAAAGGTTTTGGTGAAACTGAATTTGTAAATAAAAAGCCAGTTCATTACTACGATATGGAAGCTGAAGAAGGTGGTTTACTACTCGGAGGTTTGTGTCGTGAGTGGCAGCACAAAACAACAGGTGAAGTTAAATTAAGTTGCTCGGTAATTACTTTGCCACCACATGAAAAGCTTAAGCATATTCACAGCAAAGCAATGCCGCTGATACTTCCGCAAGAATCATCATTAATAGACAAGTGGCTAAACCCTAAATTTAATGAAGTTAATCAATTTGAACCCATACTACAGCCCCGCCTACCGCAAACTTTAATTGCACATCGAATTGATAAGCCAATAACTCATCAAGTAATTTCAAAGCCAATGACAATCAATCATGATTGATTAAATAAATGTGCCTTAATCTATGTTCAATATTGTCTGTTATTAGCTAATATTAGAGATTCGTATATACCTATATTACTATTCATTATTTTCGATTAGGAACTAACTTGTTATTTCTAGAGTAAATAGCTAGTGCTTAGCGAGTATTCACTTTATTATTTATCGTATTAAATCCCTTAAATGAACCTGAACACATAAGGCTCAGTTGACTAAAAATCAGCACTAGGGTCAACGAAGAAACGATCTTAAATCGTTAGTTATCTTTATAAAAAAGTAAAAGAATTGTTAGTCTATGCGCGAAGTCAACAAATATTGATAGATACTCACTATCTTTACTAGTAGAGCATCTTGCATTTATATACAATTAATTTTTAACGATTTTATTCTATGTCAGATGTCTGATATGTATCAAGGATTTTAATATGGCTATTATTTTAAGCCTTAATAATGGAACACAAACATCAAGCTATTTAAAATCCTATCATTGTTTTGGACGTTCAACGACTAATGTTGATACTGTTATTGATACTCCTGAAATATCACGTATCCATGCAGTAATTGAGTGGACCGACGAGCAATGGTTTATTCGAGATGTTAGTAGCAACGGTACTTGGGTTAATAGTCAAAAGTTAACTAAAGACAACCCATATAAGCTTACTGTCGGTGATAGAATATTTTTCGCTAAAGTTAATAATCTCTGCTTTACAATACTAGACCTAACTCGCCCACAAAATATGTTACTTGCAACAGAGCAAACTGAAAAGCAAACGGCACTTAGCCCTATTATCCTCGATAATGATAATCTATTACCTTCAGAAGAATCGCCTGAAATATCCTTGTTTTATGTACACAGTAAAAAGCAATGGTATAAAGAGCATATTGAAGATGCTGATGGCATTGCATACCCAGTAACCGACTTAGATGTTCTCCATTTTTCTGATCTTAGCTGGCAACTTAAATTAAACAGACCCAGTGAAAATACTGTTCAGTTAGCTATAACTCAACTCCTGGCTCATCAAATTAAGTATCGATTTAATTTGAGCCAAGATGAAGAAACTACTGAATTAACAATCACAACAGATAACAAAAAATTATGTTTATCTAATAAAGCCCACCACTATTTAACCTTAAGTTTAGCCAGACATCGTGATGAAGATACTACAAAAGGCATTGATGAATGCAACCAAGGTTGGCGGTTACCTGAAATTATTGCTAAAGAGCTAGGATGTGATATTCAGCTTTTTACCACTCATGTTTGTCGTGCAAAAAAACAATTCAGAGAAGCATTTGAAGGCGCTTGTGATGGTAATGAACTAATTGAAAGAAAAGGTAATAAGATTCGCTTTGCGGGTATTTTTTATCGTATTTATAAGGGAAATGAACTGATAGTAAACCGTGGACAAAATAAAGTATCACTCACGGTATTACATGGATAAGACACTAACTCGTTATACTCATGAAAAATTATTGGGTGAGGGCGGTATGGGGAAGGTTTACCTCGCCAACGACAGGAAATTGGAACGTAAAGTTGCGATTAAAGAGTTAAATTATCTGGCAGAAAATCAAGCACAAGTCGATAAGGTTGACCATGTGCTGAAAGAGGCTCGTTTATTAGCAAGAGTTAATCATACTAATATTATTCAAATTTATGATTTATATAGTACGCATGATGAAGATAAGCATATTGCTTTGGTTATGGAGTATTTCAAAAGTAAAACGCTTACACAATTTCAAAATGAAACGATTACCACACTCGTTCAAAAACTAGATTTATTACGCCAACTTGCCTCAGGGCTTGCACAAGCTCATAAAAGTGGTGTTATTCATTGTGATTTAAAGCCCAATAACATACTGGTTAATGACCAAGGATTGCTAAAAATTACTGATTTTGGCATCGCCTGCTTAATACCTAGTGTAGCTTCTAGTGAAGCGAACGATGAAGTATTAAATAAAACCAATAAATCTTCTATCAGTGAACCTATAAAGGCAATTGAACCTTCTGCATACGGCTGCTTGTTCTTTATGTCGCCAGAACAAATAAAACAACAAATTGTAGATTACCGCACGGATATTTTTTCATTTGGTATTATCGCTTATCAGTTAATTGTGGGTAGTCATCCTTTTGCTAACAGCAATAAGAGGGGCTCTACCTCAGAGGTTGCCAATAGCATATGTGAACACCCAGCTGAGCATGCAAAAAACTTAATAGTTGATGCCCCAAGTGCTTTAACTGACTTACTCATGGAAATGTTAATAAAGCCAGTAGAGCAAAGAGCATTAACCGCTAGCGTGATTGAAAATCGTTTAAAGCATATTCGAGACGCTTTAATACAAGCAAATATGAACGAGCAACCAACGCTAATTTTGTCTAATATCGAGTTAGCCAATACTTCAGCAACATTTGAAAAAGCATCGGCAAAGCCTAAAAACAAGCAGGCTATATTTATCTCAACCCTATGTTTACTCTTTATTATTGGAGTTATTTTCTTTTGGCTTTTTCACGGACAAGAAGTAGAAACAAAGCAAGTGGTTATTCTAAAGCCGACACTGACAAATAGCCCCTCAATGGCACCTATGCAACAAGACTTAGTAATATCCGCCATTGAAGATGCATTAAGACAATCTGTGATAAATACAAAAAATATGTATTTAATATCGCAGCGAGAAGTAAATGCTATTACTAAAGAATACCCAGATGACTTAAAAAAGTTAAAACAAGCAGTAGGGGCTTCAGACATTATTTCAACGGCATTAGAGTGTGACAACTCTCGTTGTAAAGTAAGCTTCTCACGTTTAGTAAACAGTGAGAGCAGTACTCAAAGTAATAGTGAACTATTAGCGGTCAAATCAGAAAAAAACTGGATAACATCTATTGATAAATTCAATGCTATTTACAGTACTAGTCAAACTCAATTTGCATCGCTTTACCCTGAGCATTCAGAAGTAAATAAACGGGGCTTAGAGCAACGGCCGATTAAAGAAGAGGATTATCGTAGTTACATAGTGTTGTACAATAAAATTAAAGAAAACGGTAATTACAATGACGAGAGCTTAATGAAGTTAGAAGCATTGTTAACTCGTTCCCCCTATTTGTATGCAGCTTATGGTTTGTATCGAGATACGGCGTTAGGATCATATTGGGACTCAAAAGATTCAAAATATCTTAAACAGGCAAATATTTTACTACAAAATTCTCCTCCAGAATATCGTTACAGTGCTTATGAAGCTATCGATAGGTTTTTACTAGCCTCTGACAATGGGGAGTTAGAATTAGCGAAACAACAAATTGCAGAAGCCCAGGAAAGAGGGGCTGACGATTTGATAATTTTAGAGCTTAAAGCCTATATGTACTTTAGTTTAGGGCAATATAAAAAAGCAGTTGATTTATATTCCGAAGCACTAAAGCTGAGGCCGAGCTCAACACTGTTAAACAATATTGCATTTAGTTATTGGCGTTTGGGTGATTTAGATAAAGCAGAAAATGCATTAAAGAAAATGTTGAAAATAGTTCCTAATAATTATAAAGCTAAACGCTTACAGGCAAATATTTGGCTACTTCAAGGGAGGCTTGAAAAAGCTATTACAGCGTATAATAAATTAGCATCTAGCTTTAATAACGGAAAAGATTTAACAAATTTAAGCTCGGCTTATGCGTTAAATAAGCAATACGACAAGTCACTAGAGTTTGCGCAAAAAGCATTAAAACAAAGCCCTAAACACCCTTTTAATTTATTAAATTTAGCTGATGTTGAAATGATAGTAGGTGATAAGCAATCAGCTATATTCCACTACCAGCAAGTGGTGGATACTCTAGTAGATAAAAATGGAATAAAATATTTATTAGGTTTAGCTCAAGCTTATGCTCAGCTTAATAGAATTGAACTTGCTATTGAAGAGTTAAGTAAAGCTCAGGTATTAGCTCCCGAAAATGGAGAAGTTTCTTATACATCAGCACTAGTGTACAGTTTGTTGAAAGAAGAAAATTCTGCTATTTATCATGTTAAAACAGCATTAAAAAAACAAGGTCGGCGTCGTTTGGTTTAACCTACCTTGGTTTGATACTTTATGTGTTGAAGAGCAGTTTACGAAGTTAATGACAAAATATGATAACGCCGTGCGTTGTGCTAATTTAAATTAAGGTCGGATAATTCCGTCATCATCACTAATAATCCCCATAGTAGAAGCGCCCCCGTTTTCCTGAGCTTCTTTAGTATCGTTAATAGTCACTAATTGCGAAAATACCTCCAAATCTGTCTCAGCAATATTTAATAGTCGTTCGAGTTGGGCAGCGTCTGACTCAGCCATCTTCAATAATTGATTAAGTAATTCAGCATTATCTAAAGCAAGGGTATTTAATCGCTCAAGTAGTGCGGGGTTGGTTTCAGCAATCGTGATTAACATCTCGGTTGAACTAGCAGCATTAGCGCTTGGTAAATAAACACTGCTAGATAACACTAATAAAAAAGATACAACTTTTAAAAACTTGTTCATGACTTTTCCTATCCAACTTTTGTGAAACTCGAAGTGAGTTCACTTGAAAATCGAACGGAAATTTAATGGTTAGGTTTACCTCAAACCATGACGGCCCATATCAAGGTGATCGCCTTTTTATTTCCTGCCACCTACTTTTTAATATTATTTAATCTTTTTAATCATGCGCTTAAGTGATGATTGTTGTCTGTGGTAGATTTGTTAAATTGCTGTGAATAGCTAGGTTAAAAGGCTTTTGGAGTGCTAGGTTTCGTAATCAAACGTCATGTTTGTAGCTGAACTTATCTAGTGAAAAATAAACAGTATTATCAATGTCAATTACACTGTCATGCCGTGTCATGTTCTTTTTATTGGGGCTATGTATAGTCACTGAGTTAAATCATGAAAACGGCTCGATACCTCGCTCATAGCCTTTTTTATAGATAATTAGTTCATGATATATAAGGACTAATTTAGGTGATGTAATTACAAATAAACCGAGAGGAATATCATGACTATCAAAGAAATAATTCAAACAGCAGGGGAAACCCTACATACCATTATGATCACAGCTAGAGAAAAAGACGGTTCTGTAGAAACTAGAGAAGCTGAACCTTATAGCTATCTAATAACAGCCGGAAAAGAGAAGTTATTTTGTTATGACATCCGTAAAGGAGAAATAAGGAACATATTTTTTACCAACATAGTTGCAGTACAACAAACCGAAAATACCTATACACCTCGTTGGAATGTAGAAGTTTAATAGACAGGTAAATCACAAAATAATAAATTAAATATCGCTGCAAAACATACACCGACTGAAGTCGTTCAGCGTGGAAGTAAAGGTGGTACGACGGTTTGTGGAACTAATACTAAAGATCATCTTGTCCATTTCAATCGTGCCAATAAAATCATGCCTCTTCAGAGGCAATATTAGTCGATTAGGTAAATTCTCCGTTTTTCAATTACGGCATAACATGTGCCGGTGCTTACGGCAGTAAACACACAATCTAGACTATATTCTCGTGTTGAATCTTTGATAGAGGCTGTTATTTTTATCGTTAATTACCTCATTTTCTCAATAATTGGCAGGATTATACGTGTTAAATGGCCAATATTTGATAGTGATTAAATAAAACAACCGCTAAAGTATCTGAGATTTTTGAGATTATCTTGAGGTCATTTAATAATAAAATAAAGGAAATATTTATGTCTAAAACCAATGCAATACTATTAACACTTTCTTTAGTTGTAGCTGGTAGTTTTTCTGCACCGGCAAGCGCAACTTACCAAACTGCTGTTTTTAGTAGTCAAGGGGCTTCAGATAACTTTTGTCGAACTCATAATTGTTATGTTCAATTTGTTGCAGATTATAAACATGATAGCCCTCCACGTTATTATGCAATTTATAATAATGCTCATTAAGAAGTAGAATGTAACTAACATTAAGGGCTTTATAGTTATGCTATAAAGCCCTTAATGTTAGTTTTTTAATCGCAAGAATCGGTATTGAACAATTCATGGATGAAACGATCCAAAATTTAAAGTAGAAGATGCTGCTTGCATGGCCTATGTTGATTTAAACTCGGTTCGAGCGAAAATGGCCAACACACCTGAAGCTTCTGAGCATACTAGTATTCAACTTCGTATCCAGAAAGCTAAAAAAGCCCAACAGCCAATTACATTATCGCCTTTTATTGGTAATCCCCGTAAAAATATGCCGTAAGGTTTACCTTTTGAGTTAACCGACTACATACAACTTGTTGAGTTAACCGGTCGCGGCATTCGTGAAGATAAACGAGGGTCTATAGAGGACAACTTACCTGATATTTTACAGCGATTAGGTATTTGCTCCGAAAACTGGCTGATATTAACCACACAGTTTAGAAAAGTATTTCATGATGCTGTCGGGAATAGCCAAGCACTGGCAGAATTTTGTCAGCACCAACATCTTAAAAGGCGTGCAACGGTGTCTATTTGTAAAAAGTTATTGGCGTAAAAATAAAACACACGGACTCAATATATGGAAGAAAAAAATAGAATATACCCATCCACCTATTGGGAACACGTCACAAGGGGCTTTATTTTTGGCTACTTTTTGAAGCAGAATGAGAAATAGGAAGCCTTTTATTCGTACCAAATAGAAGCATTATGTGGGGAGCTTCAATTTGTTCTTTACCTTTAATACGATAAAAAGATAAAGCCAGTAGCTAGCTACTGGCAGTAAATAATTATATTAAAAAGGATTTAGGTCATCTGAACGTTTTATTAACGTTCTAATGCTGGGGTATCCACATTTATCGGCGTTACAAGCTCGTATTGCAACTTTACTGGTTGAGCTTACGTTAAAGAAAGTGTGATTGCCCGTTAATGTTTTTATCGGATTACTGCCAAACATAGTGTTGTATTGTGATGCCTTATACAGTTCATAGTGAGTCGCACCTGATACCGAAGGCCATTCTAAAATATAATTTCCACTACGTATCCATTCTGCTTGAATATAGCCAAGCTCACCCAGTGCTGCAGATTTATGAGAACGACTTGGGGTAGCAGTACCAGTTTGATGATAATTATTTAACTCATAATTTAAGCTACTTCTCCAATGGGAAAAACTTGTGTGTGCGTAGTTAGTTGAGGTTACATATGTTTTATCAAACGGGCTGTGGTTATAACGAAGTGAACTACTACTAATATCGTCATTATAATCAAAACCTTTTAAATCTAATGCACTAACAGTGGGAATAAAGCTATGATCCATACTTGCAGTATTATCTGTATAAATATCAACATCAAATAAATTATTATCATTAGCTTTTAGTTCTACTTTAAAGTCATAAAATGATGACGATTTTGAGCCGGCAACATTATCTAAAAGAGAATAACCTACAGGGTTACACGGATATCGACACACTTTCGGATAACTTGATTTGAGTGACTTTCTATACTGGCGAATTTGAAGGATTTCATACTTATAATCAAGTGCTAATTGGCCATGATGTAACCCTTGGGTACGGTTAGTACTACTACCGTTAGCAAAAGCAACACGACGCAATTTATTTGGGTATCCCTTACTTTCTAAAGCACGGTAAAACGATGAAGTATTATCGCCCCACATGATCATTTGCTTGCCTGCAGGTGAATAAATAATATCTCGGTCTACATTTTTAAAAGCATATTTTTTTACCTTGCTTTGCATATGATCTAAATTTGTTTTTATATCATATGGAACATTCGCGCCGCGATGCGGTGCATCATATGAAATGTATACAGATGTTTCGTGATTAAGACCTCGGTCTTCCATATCTTTAAGTGCCCATCTTGACACTAAGCCCCCCATACTAAAGCCAATAACAGCATTGGGATGGTTGCCAACTTTTTGTGAGTTTACTTGATTAATGGCAGAAATTAGCTCATTCGCATTGCTTTCAATGGCGGCACCACCATTATTAAAATTAATAAAAACAAAATCTTTACCTGCACTTTTTAAGTCATTTAAAAAGCCAGCACCCAGTCTTGCTTGATAGTCACTAAATGAAAATTCATTATCTGGGTCATAACCTTCGACAAATATAACCGGTTTATCAAAACTACCATTAACAATTTTTGTAATGGTTGCAGCTTGCGTCGAACATGAAATCATAGCCATGATAAGAGCAACATGCTTGAGCCTTTTTTTCAGTATCATCGTTGTACCTTTTATTATTGAGTAGTTTAAAATCCACTCAATAATAAAGTTAACTTTACGTCGGTGCAACATTGACTTTACATTGTGTTAACGTGGGGTTGAGTAGTATTAATCATGCTTCTTTATTAAAAATTAAAAATAGAAGACCCCCACTAAAACTAAAAATTGGTTAATATTAACGACGTAATTTAGGAAGGTATTTCATGGCGCGGTAGGAAATAGCGGTTTAGTCACTCTGGCCATGGTCTTTCCCGGTTTTAGGAACACTGAAGTAGTAACACTGAAGTAGTAACGTTATGCTGCTGTTTCTAAAAAAGGTTGGATATTGCAAATTGTTAATGGATCGTCTCGGACACTAAAGTTGGTAATAGTGTTGTTTTTATTGGGTCTAAAGGATATTTCTGGACTTGTTTGGAAGTGAGGGTGGTGCCCTCCCTGAACTTAATTTGGCTGGTAGTTACCTGATAAATAAGTGGAAAATCTTATTTGTTGTTGGTTGGTTGGTGTTACTTTTAGTGTTACTAAAAAAAAGCGTAGTAAGTTGACTTGAACAGGGGATTAATCAAGATAAAAAATAAATTTAATTATTTTTATATTTAAGCATATTCAAGCTGCATATGTAATTAATTATGCCAAAATATGAGCATCGCACTTAATTAACTGTTAGGTAATAAAAATAATATATTTATGATTTAGCAATAAAGCCTTTTATTGCCATATTGCTGATATTAGTGAATAAAAGACCATGAATACTTTAGATTAGGCTATGTATCGATAACGCCCTTTAAGTGAAAAAAAAATTGTCATATAATATGAGCGAAGTGTAAGTTTATTGATATCACAATAAGTCTATTCTAGTTATTTTAGGCTTAGTTTTCCCCCAAACATCAAAACATCCATTTACATAACCATTGACCGGTGTCTTGGCATGCATTGCTGCAAGCAACCCTGAATATATTTCAGAGAAATGTTTATGACCATTTGGTAATACATAAATTGATTTATCATCACATGCCTCTCCATGTGATGTCGTCCCATTGAAAAACACATATAGATTTCCTGAATCATGAAACATTAACTTAGAAACTGTGCGTTGTCCTATGGGGGTATTTGCAAATACTTCCCCTGTCGACATCACCAAAGCAACCATTAATAAATACTTGAACATATAATTTCCTTTTATTGAAATAACATAAATAAACATAACACATTACTAAGCGGAAATTAATGGATGGCTAACATTGCGTAGCGATGGTCAACTGTTAATTTTCCGTTTAAGCAACTTGCTATATTACTGCCTATCTAATGTAACGTATGCGATTTTACATCCCGTAGAGTTATCGATTGTTCTAACAAATACCAATTTATTAGACATTTGAGCTGATAATAAAGTTGAGTATATTGCATTAGCACCTGGATATGTAATATTGAGTGTTGCATAGACATCCGATACAGCAGAGCAGGAAAGTGCTTTCTCATCTCCACTTGTACCGATATATTTTGAGCTTGAGCACTTAAGGCTAAACTAATTAAAGCCTGTACTTTAGGATCTATTGAATCTAATGGTAAAGCTGCCCAGTTTTTTATTGGTGAACCACTGCAGGTTATTTGAGAAACATCTGCTAGTTTATCAAATGATATGTACATCAAATTAGCTGAACCAATTTGAACATGCTTTAAAGAGGTTTGTGAAACCTTCCAATTTGCTCCTAAAGAACTAAAAATAATATTAAAATTTTGAATTTCATTGAAAACCTTATAAAGCTAACGCCTCATTAAGAAGCTAAAGAATATTGAACAAAGTGCAAATTACCAACTGCTATTTTTTTAAGCGTTTCATTAAGCGACTATTTTACAATAACCCAGTTAAAATTAGTTGCTGCTCCCCAGATTTTTACACCGGTACAGCTAGGAATACTCGGGTTAGAAGTTATATTTACCTCTTTATCTTGTGCGTGTGAAGAAAGTAAGTTGCTATAAATAGCTTTACATGCAGATGTTTCCACATTATTAAACTTATCTTCTGTATTACATAAATACGTGTATGGCAAGCCACCCGGACCTTGAATAAGAACTATATCTGAACGTCCTATCGATAGGCTGATAACTTACCTACACAATAAGAATCAGCAATTGAATTAAAGCTTAAAATAGTCCCAGCTATAAATAATATTCGTTTCATTTTTGTTAATTTATTAGTAAATTTAGTTAATGTAATGTAAGTTATGTAACAAAATAATTCTAGCACCTTGATTATTATATCTAATGTCTAGGGGTACACTAACTGTCAGGGAACGATATGTTAAAAACGTTATTCATTTTTATTCTCTTATGCTCATTACCTGTACATGCCAATAGCTCATTTTCTCGCGCTAAAATCAGTAAAATTATCATTCATGACGGAGGGTATGTTTTGGTCATGCTAGAGGGGAACGTTTCAACAACTGAAAATTGTGAGAGTAAAGGATATCTTTTTTTAGATCCTTCTAATCGACTTTTTGACCAAATGTATTCTTCCATTCTTGCCTCGTATCATGCCGACACATTTGTAGGTGGCTGGGTAAATGGTTGCAATAGCAGACACAAAACACCTATTTTAACACGCTTAGATTTAACCAAATAATGATTAGGACTTTCTTAAAAGGATCCCCCATGAAACTAAAAATAAGTCTATTTTTTTTACTATTAACTATAAGTACCTTAAGCGAAGCGGCATTCCACTGCACGGTAGGATTATCAAAAGTACTTGTTTATGGAAATGGTTCAGTGAATGTCTTTCATCAAGGGCGAAATGATTACACCATTATCTGTAGCTTAAAAGAAGCTAGGCAAAATGTGAGCATTACTACCTGCGCCATGTGGACAAGTATGTTACAGAACATCAAAAAAGAGGGCGGCAAGGCGATCTTTTATTACCCCGGTACAGGAACTTGTGCAGCGTTACCAACTTACGGTAATTCACCAGCCCCAGTTTATATTGGGGTTGTTTAAAGCAAATGTTAATTGAGGCTCCTTTTACTTCAAATAGAGTAAGCGAAAAATGAAACTTTTTTTACAAATAATATTTCTATTATTGCTAGTAACTTTTTCTAAACATGGCGTTTCAGGCACAGACCTAACGTCTAAAATTGACCGTATACAAATTAATGGTGATGGCAAGTTATGGATCAAGCTATCAGAGCCAAGATTTGATGAATTCTGCAAACCAGCCTGGTTCGGTTTTAATGTATATATTCCTCAATCAGATAAAAACTACCCTTACTATTATGGTTTAGTAACAACCGCTTTAACGCATAGCCATTACGTACGTATTTCAAATATTAGTTATTTCGACGGAACAAAACCTTGTGATATTACACAAACAGGCTATGGCATTGTGCTATTGAAAAACTAATAATTTAACACTGAACGGATGAATAGAGATGAAATTTAAATTACTAGGATTTTTACTCATACTATTGCCTTTTTTTTCGACAAGTATGACCGAAGTACAAACAACTACAGCAAGAAAAGTGATTAAAGAAATAAGAATTCAAGACTCTGGATCTTCAGCTACTTATTATTTTGTGCCTGAAAATGGAACATGGCAAGCCCCTAGGTGTGAAAATGCAATCTATGCATATTTAGATAAAAGCTCCCCTGCGGCTAGCGCAGCTTTGTCGGCAGCATTAACTTCGAAAGCGAGCCAGTTCCCTATTATTTTCCATGGTTTATGTGGAAGTGGTACAGGTAATATGGATTATATACGTATTAATTACATTCAATTTTAATCAGACTATTATTTTGGAAACATAGTATGAAATTTTTTAAGTTACTTGCTGCACTTTTATTCTTAATAGTATCACAGAAAAGTGTTGCTGCATGGTTGGATACTTCAGGAAAGGTGACAGGTATTGTTACCTATATGGGGAAAGAAACAATTTTGGTTACTTTATCATCCCCTGGCGTTAATGTAGTCGAATGTCTTAGTACTAACACTTTTGCAATAAGTTCTGCAATGTCAGCAGAGGGCCGCTCAAGAATGTATGCAATGTTACTTTCTGCTCAAGCAACAGGGAGAAATATAACCGTTAGTTATAATGAAGCGGGTAGCTGTGAAGCTTGGGGTGCTAATCAGAATGTTTACCGCCGAATTGTTCGATTAAGATGATTTTTAAATCATTAAACCTCTATTATAAATAATAACAATCAAAGGAACATCTCAATGGAATGCCGGTATAAATATTTAAGCGCCATATTTTTCATCTTATTTTCTCTAAGTAGTCATGCAGAGACCACATGGATACCTATTAGTAGTGGCGATATTACTATTATCATCCCTTTTACACCGACCGCTGACTTTCCAGCGCCAAGCAATACACAACTCAACCAAAGTGGTTCAACCACGACCCTAAGTTGGACTGATATTCAACATGCGAGTCGTTTTGAAATACAGGCAAAGAATGCGCAAGGCGTATGGGTAAGTATTTTAATTACCGAAGACACTTTTGTCATCATCGATTCACGCTTTAATGGTTATAGCGAAATAAGAGTTATGGCTTGTACTTATAATTCGTGTGCTAGTACTGGTACTTGGTCGGTAGGGGTTAATATTAATACGCTGAGGGAAAGACGTATTATATTTATTCATACCGATTTACTAGGTTCTCCGGTAGCAGAAACAGATAAGAATGGAGTAATACAATAATGGAATTATTTAAAGTACGGTTAACAGAGAAAAACATTTTTGCACTACTATTAATCATTTCGTCTTTATCTATATCAGTAAATGCTGGAGCAACCGAGCAGGATGATAAAATTGTCCACCCTGATACTTGGTCTCGTTTAAATGTTGATAACTTAGTCCCTTTAGATTCACCGTTTAGTGAAACTTTTGACGTTAACTCTGGCATGCTAGGTTTTAGTAATGTTGATGTTTCGTTACCAGGTAATTATTCTATACCGGTTGCAGTTCGACGTGAAAAAAACGTGCACTCTTATAGTGCGGGCACCGGAGAGTTTGGCGATTGGTCACTAAAAATACCACACATAAAATCACAACTGACCTCTTCAGGCATTCAGTATTCTTACCATGGAGGATGTAGTTCTTCTTTAGGTCCTGATTTCACCTATGCTGGTGGCGGAATGCACCCTTCTTTTATAGAATCTCACTCTTTTTGGAATGGTGATCATCTTATTATTCCAGGCAGTACTAACGAAAAAATCCTCCAAAACAGTGCTGATAAAAGTCAGAAAATGACTAAAAAGAACCACCGTATTCGCTGTATCGATTTAGAACTTAGCAATACCAAAGGATATGTCGTAACTACACCTGAGGGCATAGAATATACCTTTGATCAGCCAAAATATGTTGATGGGGGAAACTACCCTAACAAGAATATTATCAGCCAAATGAGAGTTTCTAAAATAAAAGACAGGCATGGTAATGAAGTTAATTATCATTATTCTGCGGGCAGTAATAAATTGAAGGCACCCAATGGTAAAGAGGTAGATTACAAATACCAAGCAGGTAGGCTTGGGTCAATTACCTCTTCTGACGGGCGGTCCATTACTTTTGTGTGGGGTGAATTTCCAGTCGCGAGAGGGCATAAAAACTTAATCACAAAAGTAATAGTTGGCTCAGGAGCCGAACAACGTATTTGGGCATATAGCTATGAGGAGAATAAATTATATTCAGTTACTCTACCGGACAAAAAAACATGGGTATATGATACGACTCAACATGTTTTCCCTCCACTTTTTAGAGATGGTGCTCCCATTGGCGATGAAATCTCATATATAGGTGTGTGTAAAATAAGAAAAGACATGCTAAATAACACTGTTGAGCATACCGTAACAGACCCTTATGGAAATATTGCCAAATTTAAGTTAAAGCCTGTATACCATGGACGAAGTAACTTTCTTCACGATGGGCTAAATAAAGGCTGGAAGCACTCTAATGGCCATGGTCCCTCTACTCCCATATTTATCAATGTAGATTGTACTGCTAATTGGGCTTTAATTAGAAAAGAAATACAAATTCGAGGTAGTGAAAATCAAATATGGAATTATTCTTACTCAGAAAATAACGGTGGTTATATAGACGAAAGCGGAAACGTTCCTACAGGACCTGCCTTTGTTGTTCCCATTGAGAGCCAGTTAACGTTACCAAGTATTATTGAAAATGCGAATAATTATAAAACCACAACAATACAATCCCCTGATAACTCAACGGCTATACATTACATTAATCGTGATTATAGTTCATACAAGGAAGGGCGTACCGTTGCAATTGACTATTTTGACAATAGTGTTTTAGCTAAGCGTGTCGAAACAACTTTTCAATTAGGAGACTTTATTGGAACATCAGGTATGAGGCGTGAAAATACGCTCTCTATTCATAGTCGCGTAAATACGAAAAAGGAAACAACAACAACCTACCGCAATACTACGGCGACAAGTTATACAAAAACATATAGTACGTTTAATGAATATGGCGTGCCGAAATTAATTGCTAGCGAGAATGATTTTAGTAACCAAAAAAAATACATCCGTAGGGGTTTTGACCATGATAAAGCCTTATGGGTTTTAAACCAGCCAACTACAGTTAAAATTAGTACAAATGGCAGCGATAGTAACTTAACGCCTGTATCTGAAATAACATATTACAGTAAGGAGCATGCAAATTATCCCTTTATGGCTTATCAAGAAAAATCATTTGGTGTTTGGCAAAAACAGTTTAGCGCATATCACACCAGTGTAGGTCAAAAAGGCCAACTTAAACGAATTGAATATAATGCACAACTTATAACCGGTGGATATCGATATCAAGAGTTTCATGATTATTACCGAGGTCAACCACAAATTAATCGACTTCCTAATAGGTATTCACTAAACACTATGGATGCTACGCGTGAAGTGGGCTACAACGGTTGGGTAACCAGTTCTACAGACTTTAAAGGAAACAAAGCGAATTATGGTTATGATAAAATGGGCAGGATCAAATATATAGATCCGATAAGTAGTGAAATTGCCGATACATTGTTTTCTTGGACATATAATGCAGGTGATAATGCTAACCAGCCTCAACGTACTGTTCAGCGTTGCACATTAAACTCAGCTAGAACGTCTTGCGATGATAACGCTTTACTTACAACTACGAGCACTTTTGATTCGTTATTTCGTCCTCGACTTATCGCAACAACTGATGGTGAAACCACGGTATATAAAAACTATAGCTACGATATGTACCATCAACCAAAGTTTGAATCCTTTGCCGCTAATCATGAAAATGAAACCGCAGGGTATAGCTACACATATGATAGCTTTAAGCGAAAGATAACCGAAAGTGTGAGCTTTGGTGGCACTGTCACTACGGAATACTTGTCGAATAACCGCGTTAAAACAACTGATGCCGAAAATAATGAAACCACTACAACATACTTAGCTTACGGAGAGCCAAACTACCAGTTAGCTACCTTAATTGATTCGCCAGAAAGCGTGTCTACCTCACTCAATGTCGATATCCTAGGCAATGTAAAGTCGATCACTCAATCAGATGGTGTAGTTAACCAAACGGAATACCGAGCATATAATGACCAACAGTTTTTATGCCAAATAAAGCGGGATGATGTAGGTACAACCCTGATTTACAGACAAGCTAACGGGGAAATTAAATGGCAAGCACAAGGACAAAGTTCAACAAGTAATACAAGCTGTAATACTGAAGCATCTGTGACAAGTAAAATAAATTTTACATATGATAACTTAGGCGCACAGCACATAAATAATTTTGCTGACAACACACCAACGCGTACTTTTATCTTAGACAATAGCGGCAATATTAAAAGCATTACTAGCAGCGATTTTAACCAAACTTATCATTACAATACTCTCAATATGCTAGAAAGCGAGAGCTTAACTATTACGGGACGTGCTGGCACATTAACATTGGATTACGGCTATTCACCCTTAGGGCATTTATCAACGTTAAAGTACCCAGGTGATATAACGCCTATTAGCTTTAATCCCAATGGTTTTGGTCAACCCAGAAAAGCTATACGCGACTATACTGGCAGTACACCTGATGATGTTTTTGTAAAAGGAACGGCTAGTTATTACCCGAATGGGCAAATCGACAGTTTTACTTACGGCAACAATATTGTTCATAAAACCACCTTGAACAGCCAGAAAATGCCAGCGCAAATTACTGATAAATTAGCTGCCAGTGACCGAGTTAATTTGTCATACCTTTACGACAATAACAGTAATATTACTAAAATAACCAATACCCGTGACGCCGGTATTTATAGCTTGTCAAAGCTAACCTACGACGGACTCGACCGTTTAAAAATGACCTCTGGTGGCATTGGTATTGGCAGTACAACGCTTACTTATGATGGTTTAGGCAATATACTTAAATATAAAAACACCAGTGCGTTTGACGCCCAAGACTTAACATATGGCTATAACAGCAGTAACCGTTTAACCAGCGTTACCGGTAATGGTAGCAGTGGTTATAACTTCAATAGCAGTGGCAGTTATGATGCGCGCGGCAATGTAATCGATAATGGTAAACGCAGCTTTCACTATAATACTGCTAATCAAATGATAAGCTCTGGTGGCAATAGTTATGTATACGATGGCTTTAATCGCAGAATAAAAACCAGCGACAGTAAGGGCATTAGTTATAGTATGTACAGTCAGTCTGGAAAGTTACTGTACCGTGAAACACCACTCGGGGGTATAAACTATATTTTATTTGGCAGTAAGTTAGTCGCTAAAGAGGGCACGGGGGTTGTCTCAAGCGATTCGGTAATGAACTACAAACCTTTTGGTGACAGTATTGAAACACCTAAAGATGATCTAGGTTATACCGGCCATAAGTTTGATACTGACTTAGGGTTAAGTTATATGCAGGCACGATACTATGATCCAGTTATCGGTCGTTTCTACTCAAATGACCCGAAAGGTTTCTCTAATGTGCATAACTTCAATCGCTATGCGTATGCGAATAATAATCCATATAAATATATTGATCCTGATGGAAAAGAGGCTCTTTCCTTTTCTGTTACTTTAAATATTCCTGCTGTAATGGAGCTTGTTCCAAATAGCATTGACCACTCTGTTCAAGGGTTTCAAATTTCAGCAAACTTCTCCTTTCCGGGTATGTCTGGTAATGGAAAATATGGGGCTGGTTTGTCTGTAGATGGTGTTGTTGGTGGCGAAGTTGGTACAGAGCAAGATCCGAGAGCAGGTAAGAATTCAAAATTTTCAGTTGGAAAATTTGTAAAGTCTTTCCTAAAAACTAGTTTAACTGGTAGTGTCGGCTTTAACTGGACTAAGGAAGGCGTTACAGATGTCCAGAATGGAATGGGTGATGTTCAGGTTGGCGGAAATGCAGTAATTGCTGGTGGAGCAATTAGTAAGGATATTAGCGGCACAACCACTGGAGCAGAGTTTTCTGTTGGGCCGGGAGTCAATGGTGGTGCAACTGCGGATATACCACTTGTAGGTATTGCTATCCAAGAAGACAAAGGCGTAGTGCTAACCGGAGGAAGTAATTAGATGATAATTGTATTAGTTTTGCTAGGTATATGTTTTATATCTCTTTTCGTTGGTATTTTGTTGGCTCCAAGTTCAGTGAGCAAAATAAAGCTGGAGAGTGATTATACGAAAATGGAGATTTTACAAATTCCACATATATTTCTGAAAAGTTGGTACGAGCCAAATAAATTATTTGTACGAAAAATGATAATTTTAGGGGCCATGGGGTTGTTATTAGGTTTCATTTCATTATATGTCTTCAAAAAATAACAGACACCCACTCAAATAATAAAAGGGGTCGGTGACACTCGATAGCTATTATCATTTGCTCTGATTCCAAAGAAATAAGATATAGGGACATTATTAAATTTTAATATCCCTGTAAAATAATAAAAAGGAAGAATATGAAAACGTTCACACTATTGTTTTTATTAATAATATCCATAGTTTTTTCGACCCAAGCACATGCAGCTGCGCAGTGGTGTAAAGGTACTATCGAACATTCATACATCGCGAAAGATGGAACTTTGTACATATTCGGCACGTGGCGAAATCAGCACACGGCTGTTTGTAATGTGAACACAGCTCGAGATGGTGTCAGTGTTGAGGTATGTAAAAGCTGGTTATCGATGATTATTACTGGAAAAGCAATGAAAACACCTATGGTTGTCTTTTATGGTGAAGCATTATCATGTGCCGAAATCCCACAATATTCAGCAGCACCAGGACCAGGTTATATTATGTTGTCAAAATAAAAAACGAATAAATCAATGGGATCAGAGCGTTTGAAATAAGAAAAATAGCAGACACTTACTCAAGTGTTAATAATTTTCATTATAAGTGAAGATGTTAACTCAATTCAATATTATAAAAATAAAAGACATTCTCCCATTAGATGTAAGGATTTTAGATGAGAACAAAAATATTATTGTTACTAGTTTGCGTATTTTTTAGTGTTAACTGTTTTGCTGAGTGTTCAGGTAATAGTTGCACTGGCGTTAAAATAACCCGCATGGTGGTAACTGCTAATGGCAGCACTTCGGTGAGTACATCTGGCACAGAGTCATTGCTAAGTTGTAACGCAGGTACTGGAAATTACCTAAAATTAAATATGGAACAAAAGAATGCCGATGCGGTATACGCTTTGTTATTAACGGCTCATACCACTGAGCAACCATTATGGCTAAGAATGGACGCTGCTGGCGAATGTAATATTCTTTATGTAGTTTCCGATAAGTAGCAAAACTCATCCCTTGAATGAACTAACGTTAGTGTTTATTTGAGGGCGACGATTCACCTTTACTCATTTACAGTCAATCAATTAAGAGAATAAGTTTTATGAAACACCCTTTAGTAAGTTCTTTAGTCTTTATCATGGCTTTAGCTTCGTTTAATAGCTTTTCTGCTTCACATTCAGGAAAAGTAAGCAAAATAAATATGTATGGTGGAGAATATTCAAATAGTTGGCGAGGTAGTATTTTATACCGCATTGATAATATGCCAGCTGGTGTGAATTACTTTTATGTGAGGCAAACTGATATAGCATTTCAAACTTTTTTATCTACTCTATTAAGTGCAAAACATGCTAAAGCGACATTGACGATTCATTACGATGGAGAAAAAGTAGATGCTAATGGTTATGCCAATACTGTAGTGATTGTTCAAGAGTAGCAATGAGGTTCAATTTATTTAATCTCATAATAAAAGGGGTTGATACATATGATAATACTCTTTTTTGCTGTTTGGTTATTGGGGTTTAGTCTGATAGTGAAAGGTACTCTCGATTTAATTGACGACAACCATACCTTTCTTTATTTTGAGTAAAAGTTAAAGGCACGTATTTAAGGTCTTTAAACGAAAAATGATCACATAAATCTGGCTGTGTTCGTGTTTCTAAAGTTATAGCTAGCGTTATGTAGCCGCTTATTGTGGCGTTATATTTACTCCTTTACACGCCATGATACGAACATCATGACCGAGCTTGGTAAACTCTCTTGCCCAGTAATGCGCACCAGAGCAGGCTTCCATACCGATAATGCACAGTGGTAACTTTGCAAGTTCATCTAACAGGTTGTTTCGTTTGATAGTTTTACGTAATTTACACTTGCTATGTTCATCTACACCATGAATACTGAAAGCAAGTTTGGCTAAATTGATGCCAATGACTTTAATTAAAGACATATGGACTCTCCTTTGATTGAATGCTTACACTTTCAATATGGCACATAGATGCCGTTTGGTAGGGAGTCCATATCATTCGTTATGTTTTTAACCAAAAGGATCGCACGTTGAAACTTATACAGCTCTTCATTTTTGTAACTTCGGTTTTACCATTATTTGTTAAAGCAGAAGGAGAATTAATAAAGAACCTAGAAATTAAATTTATTCGTGTCGTGGGTGATTATTCACCCAATACTACTCACGATGGTACAGTTGAACTTCATTTTAAATCTCCTATTACATGGGGAAGTACTTCAACGTGTATAGATCCTAATAGAGTCATTATTGATGCCAAGCAAACCCACCTTGTAAGCTCTGCATATATGGCATATGCATCAAATATGAAGATTAATATTAATGTAAACACAGTTCTCCCTGTTAGGAGTGGTATCTGTGAAATAGCATATTTAGATGTAATTAAATAAAAAAATATCAAGCCATTATTTGCTTCTTAACGAGGCGTTATATTTTAAAGGAGTTCAGATGTTTAAAAAATACTTAGCGATAAGTTTATTACTATTAAGTAGTCAAGTTAGCGCATCGGGAACAGGGTTAACTATTGAAAGTGTTTTTTACTGCAGTTCGGATTTTTCTATGCTTATGAGTAATGGAGAAAGGTGGGTTGTGAGAAAAAGTGATGTGGGTGAACAAAAGTTGAATCACTTTATTTCTATGGCAATGTTTATGATCGCAAGTGATAAAAAAACACAAAATGTTTTTCCTGGTGAGCCTATATCATGGTGTGGTAACTCAAATGTTAGACCCATTACTATTTTCAGTTTTGCTGTATAAAACTACGAGCTTCTAAAACGGGGCGTTATAGCTACATGGAGATGTCGAGTCTAAGTTTACTATGAGTGAATTAAAATATAGTAACAATATTGCAGTATCAATAGCGGTAATTGTCATGATAGTTAATTGTTGAAAGTATAGGAAATAATGAAAGTATTAATATTAGGTTTACTGAGTATTGCATTCACTTCTCAAGCAGAGACATTTAAAAAAACAAGAATTGTTGAGTTTAAATCTCATGCATCACCTTATTATACAGAAGGTAATGTATGGAGTGATGTAACATGGATAACAGTAGAAGGTGTTGTTTCTGTAGGAAGCGCGTGTAAACCAACAGGTTGGTCAAATGGTTTGGCACCATTTTATATCCGCAATAGCAATGCTGGACTATTATCTTTAGCGTTAGCTGCCAAAATGGCAGATAAAACCGTAATGGTAAATGTTAATCCTTCGGCTCCTATGATAGGTGGTGCTTGTAAATTGGAATATATTGGCATTTAAGAAACACATACAAGATCCTCAAGCAGGACAAAAGGCAGTTGACTTTTCTCCTTAGTCGCTAATAAATCAACTATTATTTCCTTTTAGTAGGGTTATATTCACAGAGTCTGAATCGACCACCGCATCATAAAAAATCCCATGATCTTGTATTAATTATTATTAATGCTGAGAGTAGTGACGTTGAGTGGGCTACATATAATCAAATTAAGGGAATTTGTGATATCCATTAGAACACTAAGTTAGATCATCCTTTTCAATGAGAAACACTTAGTGATTTGACTCATAACGATCCTGATAAGGCTCTTGGTTTTTACTCTAAACCACTAAAATTAGCGAACAGCTCAAACTTAAACGAATATATTGCATCTATTAATTTTGCTATTGCTGAGCAATATCAAAAATTGGCGAATTATAAAAAGGCTTGGGAGTTTGCTAATTCTGTTAATGCAGCAGCTCAATCACTTAAAGACCTTGCATTAAAGCAAGAAATAAGCGAAATTATAATAGAAACAAGCAAATACACATAACCAAAAAATTAAAAGGGACTTTTAACCGTTGGCTAGCTCCCGCCTCGTTTCACATTTTAGCCAACTACACTTTGCTCTTTGACAAAGTGTTATATTAACTTACATTCCTGTGTTAAGGGTTTACTTTAGTGAAAAAAATCATTGTAATAACTACACTTCTTATGTCGTTTTCTTCAATGGCAGCACATCATTGTTTAGGAAAGGTGAACACTGTAGCCATTGCAGGTAATGGAAACCTTCAAGTTAACGTTGGTTCAATAGGTGATGGTAATATTATTTGCAATACTGGAGTAAAGTTAGGTGAATATACCCCTGAAGCATGTAAAGCGGTGATGAGTTTGATGCTTAGTGCAAAGATGGCTGATAAAAATATAAGGATATACTTTAGAAATGACACCGATACATCGTGCGCAAAAGGAAGTTGGAAAAATTTGGCTTCATCGGCTCACCAAGTGTATTACATTGGGCTTGAAGGTTAATATAAGCCATTCAAGCAGGACTTAACAGGGCGTTATGTTTTGGAGAAATAATGAAAACTTGGTTATCGATATTTATTTGCGTAGTCCTAATATCACCTTTTGTGAGTGCCGCGGATGACATAGCATTTGGTACATTAAAAGCTGTGAAAATTTATGATTTTTCAACTGACAAATCAATTAGGTTCATTTTTAATGATGACTCAACCCATACTAACGATGATTGCTCGTTAGTAGCTAAAATCACATATAGTAAGCATGATAAAGAGTTTATAGACCGAATGCTAAGTGTTGCTCTTGCTGCACAGATGTCGGGTAAAAAAGTTAGAATTACTTCTGAAGATGGCACGTGTGAAGCTGATTTTATTGCTTTACAAGAAACTCGGTTTTAATAACAAATATAACAAACCACTCAAGTAGTACACATAACAGTTGGCTTTTGCTCCTGCGTGGCTTATTTTAGCCAACTATTATTTGCCTCTTAGTGGGGTGTTAAATTTACAAGGTAGAATCATGATTTCAAAACTTATATCCCTCAGCATATTACTCTTAGTATCCTCACAAGTTTATGCTGCTACTTTTAAAAAGACGAATACTATATATCAAATAACGTCAATTACTAAAGATAATGATAGAGATTATGTTTTATTAGACGGGTTTGATACTGCTGGCAGTTGCCCCTTATCTCAAGGGTTAGTAGTGGCAAAATTTCCAACAACAGAGCAAGGTAGTAGAGCGTTTTCATTAGCAATGGCTGCTAAGTTATCAGGTAAAAAAGTGAGGTTAGGGCTTGATGATACATATAAAAATTACGAAGGTTACTGCTTTGTTGTAGCTATAGATATCGTAGAATAAATATGGAAGGCTGTTCAATCGGGATAAGTAACAGATAATTGGACTCCCTCACTCCCTAAAGAGTGAGGTAATATAAAAGTTACCACACCAATATATTATAAAGAGTCCTGATATGTATCGTACCAAAGTAGGCGTTGATTTAGCAAAAGAAGTTA
>Ga0209396_1001151_pt1 | contig 30040 bp, 28 predicted proteins | sample GOMGulsemesocosm_6_FD_184638 | JGI IMG/M metagenome (GOLD analysis project Ga0209396, IMG submission 184638) | Methane-oxidizing microbial communities from mesocosms in the Gulf of Mexico - GOM8C Gulf of Mexico (SPAdes) (version 2) | ecosystem: Environmental > Aquatic > Marine > Cold seeps... | reverse complement strand
ATTCTGATTATGGTATTAAATCTAAATAATGATAAATTTAAAGCCTTGAAGGACTATAAAAGAAAGGCGACCCGCGGCTTAGTTGCTGATATTCAATAGAATAACCGTCTTAACGGAACCGCTTTTAATGCGCTTCCTGCGCGAAAAGCTAAAAAATCGTCCCTGATTTTTTCTCCTAACGATTATCCAATTGAATGCAACTAAAACGGGGAGCGCAACCAATCACAACTCGCGGTTAAAGCTAACTTGTTGTATTTAAGAAAAAGATAAACCAGACACAGTTAACGGGAACATAGCCATAGTGATTGGTGGTAGTTTAATTTGGTAGGTATTGCCTGTAATGCTAGTTACCTAGTATCAGCTGTATGTCGTTAATAATACCAATCTAGGTAAGCAACTGGTCTATTTTTGAACGATAATAAATTGATTTAACGGCGCGCTAAAAAAACAAACTCAATTACATCATGTTTTATTGTTATTGTTATTGTTATTGTTATTGAGGTGAGTGTACTTCGGTAGTGGATACTGCTGAACTGAGCTTATATCTGTAACCATTGGTCATCGATATAAGCCCAGTGAATATAGTCAATACAGCCTAACGGCTAATAAATAGACCTAATGCGATTAACAGGGCCAAGAACACTGTCTCGGTGATCATTAATACAATTGGGCGCCAGCCCATTGCTGCAAGTTCTTTAAATGATGCTTTCATGCCAAGACCAACCATTGCGATAATTAAACACCAGCGTGATAAATCAACCAACGAGCTGGTCACTTCTACTGGCACATAACCAGTGCTGTTAATCATCACGATAACGATGAATGCAATTAAGAAACCAGGTAACGAGACTGCTGAACCACCGCTGCCACTTCCTTGCTTGCTTTGTCTGGCGACTACTATTGAAATCACCAAGACCACGGGAACTAACATCGCAACGCGTAATAATTTTGTAAAAGTGGCCACGTCGCCGACACTGTCAGAGATCATATAACCGGCCCCGACCACTTGCGCAACATCGTGAATGGTCGCGCCAAGGAAAATACCACTTTCGGCGTCTGACAAGCCGAGTGCCGACACGATCACCGGATAAAGGATCATTGCCACAGTACTAAGGCCAGTAACGCAGATAACGGTAAATATCAGATTTTTTTCAGCATCTTTATCTTGAGGTAATACCGCTGAAACTGCTAATGCTGCTGATGCGCCACAAATACCAACTGAGGCGCCAGCTAAAATACTTTGTGACTTGCCTAATTTTAGCCACTGGCCAAACAGATAACTAAAACCAATAGTTGCAGGAACGCCAATTAATACCAATACAATCGGGGTGATCCCTAAACTCATCAACTGCTCAATGGTGATTCGAGCGCCTAATAATGCAATGCCAAAGCGTAATATTGATTTAGCGGCAAACTGAATACCTTCTACGCAGCGGCCCTCACTAGACAGGTAATTAAGGGCCATGCCCATTAATAATGCGTAAAGAATTGTCGGGCCACCATGATGCTCAGAGACAAACTTAGCAGCCATGCCAATGACTAAGCACAGTAAAAAACCGGGCATAAGCACTGTGAGTTTTTGAAATAAGGGTGATTTTGAACTAAGAGACTGCTTTTCGGTATGAGCCATCGATATCCCCGACACTAAATAATATGAATAATGAGACCTAAAGGCCTTATCTTTAATCTAATCTAGTACTAAGCAAACAGATGGATACAGTGCGCTTGGTACCTTAGGTCCAACCCATCAAGTGTCAGGGGTAGATAGTTTTACTTGCTGATATGCGGCGATAATCTGGCTAACGTCTTGCTCTGCATTGTTTAGCATACGTTGGTAATGGTGCAATGTCTGCGTTAAGTATGCTTGCTCTAGTTTGCCTGCGCGCTGCCAAATTTTCGAGCCGGCTGCAGCAATTGGTTGGTTACTGGCGGTCGAGACATGGATAATTTCATAAAAGCGCTTATTTTCTTGAATTAGGCACTCATTAATCAGTCCCAGCTTCATGGTTTGCAATGCACGGCGTAATTTAAACTGATGACGCAGTGGGCATAATAAGAAGTCGAGCTGGTGGTCACCATGACGCGCTAGCAACTGTTGTACCATTTCAATACTTTGAACGCCACCGACTCCTGCAATAATCACTAAATGGCGTTGATTTGTAGCAAAATCAGCAAGCGGCAAGGCTGCAACATCAATGCAATGAACCTGCCATGTCTTTCTTTGGTCGCTGTCGCTAAAAAATCGTTCAAGTTGCTTGGTTAACGCTTGGGTTATGCTGGGTACAATATCAACAAAATGAACAGTAGAATTTGGCTGCTTGTTAAGTAAGGTCATACCTAAATGGCCATGGTCGCAGCAGCAATCCCAGATTTGATCCCATGGCTTAACTTGCGAAACCATGGCTGAAATTGCTTGTATTCTTTTACTTATTTTCAACCAAAGCTCCGAGTAAAAACATGCCGCTTAACAATATTAGTGGTAACAGGTATCACAACAATCAAACGTTTTATAATGGCGCTGATTTTAACAAGGAATACTATCAAGTTAAAATCATTTCTGTGGCTAATACCAACCCGAACAAGAGATTACTTATCTGTGCGGTTTAAAACTATCGAATGCGGCGTTGCTCTCAATTCCAATAGCAAGCTATTGGTCAATCTAGCGCCTTGCCTGCAAAAGTTTTTCCTGCGCACATTAAGATCACTATCCAATGCGCATTGGTATAATTTCACGATAAAGTTACCGTTACATTTTACGAATGCATTACGTGCATAAGTTATGTGGAATTACTAGTTGTAGCCTCGTATTTTATTGGGTAAATTGACCACCCTTGTTAATTTATTGTACAAAAATTTAACGTAGAGATAACTGCTGATGTACTCAAACCCTAGTGATGTTGCCGATTTGGCCGAACCGTTATTCTTACCAGTGCAAGCTGCAGGTAAAGAATACAGTTTTTTGGCAAAACATGAGCGTTTTAACCTAAGTTACGCTGACTTACACGCGCGGCCGTTTCCGGTGTCTACTATGCCATTACGGGTCTCTCATTTGTCGTTTTTGCATCAGAATGAGATGAGCCATCAGCAGGAGCTAGATCATCTTGGCGATATTTGTCAGCGGTACAGTATTAACCCACCTATTGCAGGTTCTGCGTGTTTTTATCAAAACTTTGGCGAGTTTGAGATCCGGTGGGAGCGGCACACTGAATTTAGTAGTTATACCTTTTTGGTCCATGACAGTGATGAAGTTCCTTTTGAGCACCCACCCATTGCACTGATCCCGATTGACTGGTTGCAGGGCATTGGCGGAAAAATTATTGCAGCGGTTCATCTCGAAGCTTTAAATGTCGAACCGCAAGCGATTAATCGTCAGCAATTGCGGCAATATTTTGAAGGGCAACGCCTGATTGGTTCACAATTACATCACGGTGAAGCAACTATTTGGAGCGCCTTGCGACTGCATAGCGATAACTTTAATCGAATCTTGTTGTTAAATAGCAGCCTTAACGAATGCCAAAGCGGTCGTGTTATACGTGGTTTACTCGAAATAGAAGCCTATCGTAATATGACCTTACTGGCTTTTCCGTTGGCCCAAGAAATTAGTGCCAAAGTTAGCCAAATGGAATTGCAATTAGCCCAGTTAGTAAGGCGTCAAAAAGGTATTCGATCAGCGATTGACGAGCAAATGCAATTAAATGAATTGTCTGAAATGGCCGCTGTGATTGCTGAATTAATTGCCGACAGCCGTTATCGGTTTGATGCAGGCAGTGCTTATTATCAATTAGTACAAAGTCGGCTCGAAGAGCTTGAAGAGCGCGAAATTAATGAATTGCAAACGATGTCGGCTTTTATTGACAGGCGACTATCGCCAGCCAATCGCACTGTGCTAGCGGCAAAACGTCGGTTAGATGATTTGGCGGGGCGAGTTGACCGGGCCAGTGATTTATTGCGAACCCGCATTGATATGGCAATTGAAACTCAAAATCAAAGCTTGCTTAAATCAATGGATCGCCGGGCGCAAATGCAGTTTAACTTGCAACAGACCGTTGAGGGTTTGTCGGTCGTGGTGATTACCTATTATGTCTTAGCATTGTGTGGTTATGTGTTAGATGGTGCGAAAAGTCTTAATTTACCGATTGATAACTCGTTGGTTATCGCCTTGTTGCTGCCGTTAGTACTTGGAGGTGTTTGGTTAATGACCCGTCGGCTAAAAAACCGCTTATATAAAATAAAATAACGTGCCTATGTAGATGGTTCAGGTAAGCAGGATAAAGACGCCCAACTCGCCGTAAATCCGTCCCTGGAGGCTTGGACTAGCATCCATGCTAGTAACAGTTGGCTTACTTTAACCTACTAACCTATTGATTTAGTCGCAGCCTGAGTTAAGTGCATAGGCATGTAAAATAAAATTGAGTAGATGGCGTCTTAAATCGGTACTGTTAAATGGCACTTTTAACAAGCGCGCGCACTCGCGCAGTGAGGTCGATTAATCACCCTAATTGATGGCTAACTAAGCGCAGTAATTAAACATTAGTGCTAAGCCATCGCAATTTACTGTGGTTGCGGCCCACAAAGTTAGAAAAAAAGCTTAATATTACTCTTCCGCTAAGATATTTTGCCCTGTATCATCCTGCCCAATTAATGGTCAGCGATTTTTATCTGTTGGCCACCGTACAATCGACAGAGAATAATGTAATGACACAGACCAGCAAAATCACTAGCGCTGCAATGCTAAAGCAAGCCCACACTCACATGCCGATGGGCGTAGCGGATAGTTACCGTTATTGGGGCGAAGAAAACACCGTGTTCGTTAAGAGCATGCAAGGCTGCACCATCACCGATTGTGATGATCAAACCTTTGTTGATTTTCGTTTAGCTTATGGTCCAATTATTCTAGGTTACCGCGACAGCCGAGTTGATCAAGAAGTGATCCGTGCGATCACCGAGGTTGGCACTATTTCTGGTTTTTCAACGGGCTTAGATTCTGATGTGGTTAGTTTAGTAAAGAAACTTTGCCCACAGATTGAAAAAATGCGTTTTGCCAACTCAGGCACCGAAGCGGTTATTGGCGCAGTACGTACCGCGCGTGGTTTTACCAAGCGTAATAAGGTAGTCGTTGTTGAAGGTGGATTCCACGGTCTGTACGACGAAATGATGTGGAAGTCTGATGTCGACAACTGGAATAGCGAACAGCAAGCTGCACCGAGCATTATTCCTTTTGGTGCTGGCATTCCAGAAAGTACACGTGAGCATCAGGTCAGTGTACCATTAAATGATTCAGCGGCACTTGAAGCTGTTTTTAGCGACTTTGGCGATGACATTGCCGCTATTCTAATTGAGCCAATTATGGGCAACTGTGGCAGTATTTCGTCAACGCCAGCTTACATGCAGCAACTACGTGATATTTGTGATAGTCATGGTGCCTTACTGATAATGGACGAGGTTAAGACAGGTTTCCGTGTTGCTAAAGGTGGCGTGCAAGAGCTTTATGGTATTAAAGCCGATTTGACCACCTATGCTAAAGCGATTGGTAATGGATATCCTGTGGCAGCATTTGGCGGTCGCGCCGATGTAATGGACATGATTAGCTTTGAAGATGGCGGTGTGACCCATGGTGGTACTTATACTGCAAACATGATTGCGCTAAGTGCTGCCAAAGCAACCCTTACGATTTTAAGCGAAACAGATGCCTTGGCGACCATTAATACGGTTGGCGCAAACATTCAACAGCTGTTATCACGAGTCTTTACTAAGCATGGTATTGAGCATTGTTTTGCTGGGCCAGATTCAATGTTTGGCATTCACTTTGGTAGTGAAGTACCGTTAAACTATCGTGACTGGAAAAAAACCAACAGCGATCTGTATACCGAATTTGCATTAAACTTGATTAAAAACGGTGTGATGCTTGAACCTGATTCACGCGAACCTTGGTTCATTTGTGAGGCACATCAAACTGTTGATTTAGTATGGCTTGAGAAAATAGCAGATCAATCAATGGCGCAAGCGTTAGCGGTATAAGCTGCTAAAGTAACAAAGAGTGAGGGTCTAACGCGACAGTGATAGGCCCTTTTTGCTGGTCGGACTTAATACTAGTAAATCTTTCGTGCTAAATTGTACTTTCAAGATAAAAAATACCTTGAATTTTAGTGTGTCACTTTATCGGAGTTATATTGTTTTTATGGAAAAATACGAACAACTGCTGATCTCACTACGGCGTGTGATCCGTGCCATCGATGTTCATTCGCGCCAGCTTAATAAAGAGTCTGGCTTAACTGGACCACAATTATTGGTAATGCAAAAAATTTCCCAGCTTGATGGCCCAATGGCTAAGCAGGTTGCTACAGAGATTACGTTAAGCCCAGCGACGGTAACTAATATTATTGACCGGCTTGAAGCCCGTGATTTGGTTAAGCGCCAGCGCAGCGTGCATGACAAACGTAAGGTTGAATTGTACTTGTCGGAAAAAGGTGTGCTAGTACTCAAAGATGCCCCGCAACCGTTGCAACAGCATTTCATTGAGCGCTATCAGTCATTACAGTCGTGGGAGCAAAGTCAGTTACTGTCAAGCGTTGAGCGGATAGCAGCAATGATGGACGCCGAAAAAATCGACGCTGCGCCATTGCTAACCACCCAACCACAAGTTAAATAATCATTTATTTAACTATTCATAGTTTAGCTCTGACGGCTGTTTTCAATGTATGGTTGGCCAACTTCGTGGCCGAGCTGACTTAAGAATTGACTCATAAACTGCCAACGGCTTTGGGCTTCGCTCAAACCTGCGGTGGTTTTCATTGTGGCTACTAAGCCTTGCAGTTTTGCAAAAAAATGGTCGACACTGTATTGGCGGTCGTTAAGTGCACGGTTGTCTGCAAAAGGATCATCGGCGTTATAAAGTTCACTGCCCCAACTGCCTCCTAACATCAAGCAGCGCGATAGGCCAACAGCGCCCAACGCATCAAGTCGGTCGGCATCTTGTACCACGGCAGCTTCAAGCGTGGTGGTTGCTATATTAGCCGAAAAGCTGTGAGCGCTAATTGCATGTTTTATTGCCGAAAAGTACTGTGATGGATAATCAATTTCAGTTAAGTATTCAATCGCTCGTTTGGCGCTTAATACCGAACCTTGGCTGCGTTGTGGTGAGTCTTTGGCGACATTAACGCAGTCGTGTAACCAGCAAGCTGGCACCACAATGGCGAGATCAGCGTTTTCTTGTTGAGCCAGTAAAATGCCACTGGTGACTACGCGTTTGATGTGAGCTATGTCGTGCGCCGGATCAAACGCCATTTGCTGAAGCACAAATTGTTCGAATTGCGCTTGCCATTGCAGGGGCGTTTTTGTCGTCATGCTGCTCGTACTGTTCATAATTTTCTTAGTGCTCATAGCTCTCTTATTTTAACTGTTGGGGAGGGGCTAAATCCTCGTTTTGCTTGGTGACTAGTTGTACCGGCAGGGGTTTTTTTACATCAACCCCGAGTTCGCGGAAACTCTCAACTTGACTGATTAAATTACCTTTGCCGCTCGACAACTTTTTGAGTGCTTGTTCATAGCTGTGGTTAGCCTTGTTGAGGCTGTGGCCGATGCTGAGTAAGTCTTCACTAAATAAGCGCAATTTGTCATAAAGTTTTGCGGCTTTGTTAGCGATTAATTGGCTGTTTTTATTTTGCTGATCATAGCGCCATAAGTTATGAATAGTACGCAAGGCAACCAATAAGTTGGTCGGGCTAACCAGCATGATATTGTTGTTCATTGCAGTGGCTATTAAGTCGGGTTGATGTTCAATCGCTAATAAAAATGCCGGTTCAATCGGAATAAACAGTAACACATAATCAAGGCTGCGCAGGCCCTTGAGCTGGTGATAATCTTTGTTGCCCAAGTCTTTAATATGCTGCTTTATTGAGTTGATGTGTTCATTTAATGCCAATTGACGCTCAGTTTCGCAGTCACTATTAAAGTAGCGCTCGTACGCCGTTAGCGATACTTTTGAGTCGACAATAATGTCTTTATCGTCGGGCAGATGCACGATCACATCGGGGCGAAAAGCCTTACCATGTTCGTTATGGTGTTGGCTTTGGGTGTGATATTCGTGGCCTTGGCGTAAGCCAGATTCTTGTAAAATCCGTTCTAAAATTAACTCACCCCAGTTGCCTTGCTGTTTGTTATCACCTTTTAGTGCCTTAGTAAGGTTGATCGCATCGGTTGCCATTTGTTGGTTTAGTTGCTTTAAATGGCCGATTTCAAGCTGCAGTTGGTGACGTTGCTTGGTTTCGTTTTCGTGACTGTGTTGGATCTGCGCCTTAAATTCACCGAGTTGTTGTTGCAATGGTGAGAGCACTGCGTCCATGCTTTCTTTGTTTTGCTGCTGAAATAGTTGGCCTTTTTGTTCGAGAATTTGCTGAGCCAAATAACTAAACTGGTGCTTGATGTTGTCGTGATTACTGTTGACTAGCGCTAGCTGCTCTTGATGCGCTTGTTGATGCAATTGCGTCGTGGCATTTAATTCGCGAACTTGGGCAAATAGCTCATGATTTTCAGCTTGTACCTTGGCCGTCTGCTGCTGAGCTTGCAACAGCTCAACGTGCAAGGCATCGAGCTTATCTTCACTTTGGTAGAGTGTTGTTTCGAGTTGTTTTTGAGTGATAGAAAATATTTTTTGCTGGGTATTGGTATCTTTTTTATGGAGCTGACGCACGATGAGATAACAAATGATCAAGCCCAGCATAAAGCCTAAAATAGGGGCGAGCAGGGCGACCCAAGGTGGAAACGCTAGTTGCATGAATACATTCCGAGTATTTAACGAATAATCATATAGTAACTTATCGTAAAGCTATTTGATAATGCAGGTTTATACCCGTGCCACTTGAAATGCAAATCACGCATTTCCAGGTAGCACGGGTATAAATCGCGTATGGCGTTGAGGTTAACGATAACAGCTCATCAGTCGGTCGCGATCCCCAGCATTTAAATCGATAAACTTGATGCCAAGCAGATAGCTTGATTGTGATAGGCGTCTTTTGATAATAATTCGGCAGTCGATTGTTAATGGTTTTGTCATCGCCGAGCTTAGGGGTAAGTCGAAGGGTAAGTTGATGGCAATTTGACAATTTAGTGGATGGCACTGAGTTTTACTTAATATATCGGCGCAGTGATCGTCACATTTTACCTGAATACCTTCAGCAGATAGGTTAACAGCAACGACAGTAAACTGTTGCTGGTTAGTCGTTAATTGCAGTTTAAAATCAACTGGGTGCCTTGGCGTAAAGCGGCGTTCTTGAACCATTAAAACTCCAGATAGGGTGAATTGTCGGTGTATTTAGCATAGAGCAGAGCAAGCGACTTTGAGTCAATAAATCAGCAAGCATCTAGCTGGCTTGCTGTTAGTGGCTAATATCACGCTATCACTGCTGATCAAAAATCTATTACCTGTTATTATTCACGCGATTTTTTGTATTGAGCTATTTTAGGCTAATTAGTAGCGAGCTAACAATATTGCACTGATAGATAATACTGCACTAAATAAGAGTGTGCTCATAAATTTAGGAATGCCATTGAATTCTAACTCCCACAATACCAGCTCGGTTAAATCGTTACCCTTTGCTGAATTCGTTGCCTTAATGGCGCTAATGATGTCTTTGGTGGCGTTGTCTATTGACGCGATATTACCGGCACTGGGACTAATCGAAAGCGCGCTTAATGTTCAGAGCAGTCAAGCGTTGCAGTTAGTGATCACAAGCTTGATCCTAGGCCTAGGTATTGGTCAGTTACTGCTTGGGCCATTATCAGACAGCTTTGGTCGCAAGCCGATTGTGTATATTGGTTTTGGCATCTTTTTTTGTGGCAGTTTATTGTGCATCTTTGCGCCTTCGTTTGATGTCTTGTTGATTGGGCGTTTTATTCAGGGGCTGGGCTTGGCCGCACCTCGGGTATTAACCACTGCGATTATTCGCGATAAATACGCCGGCACGCAAATGGCACAGGTAATGTCTTTTATCTTTGTTGTTTTTATTATCGTACCGATGTTAGCGCCGTTATTGGGGCAATTTATCTTATTGTGGGCCAGGTGGCCGATGGTTTTTGGAGCCATGTTGGTTATTGGCGCAATATCGGGCGGGTGGTTTGCGCTGCGTCAACCAGAAACGCTAAACCCTCAATACCGTCAGCCTTTTAAGCTAAACGTCTTAGTCGCAGCATTTAAGCAAGTATGCCAGACCCGAGTCGCGATAGGTTATACCTTGACAGCAGGCATCGTATCGGGTGCTTTTTATACCTATTTAGGCTCTGCACAGCAGTTATTTCAGCAAGCTTATGGTTTAGGTGACTCCTTTGCACTGTATTTTGCAGCGCTGGCATTGGCAATAGGTTTAAGCTCTTTGTTTAATGGCAAAATGGTGGTTATCAAAGGAATGCAGTATATGGTGTGGCGCGCGTTAACGGTGTTGGCGATAAGTTCTGTGCTGTTTATGGCGATAGTGCTGTCGGGAGCAGGGCTGCCGCCATTAAGTTGGACCACCGGATATTTAATTGTGGCTTTTTGCAGTATTGGTATTTTATTTGGCAATTTAAATGCACTAGCGATGGAGCCTTTAGGCCATCTTGCTGGCATGGGCGCTGCAGTTGTTGGTTCGTTATCAACCCTAATTGCCGCTGGATTTGCGATTACGGTATCGGTATTTTTTGATCATACAATGCTGCCATTAACCGCCACTTTTTTGATTGCCGCCTGCGCGGCTGGACTAATTTCTTATTGTGTCGAAAAAGATAGAAATGTAGAGGAAACACAATAAATGTTATTAATTATTGATAATTATGATTCATTTACTTATAACTTAGTTCAATACTTTCAACAGTTAAAGCAGCAAGTGGTGGTATATCGTCATGATGAGATTACCCTTGAAGAAATTGCGCAGCTTAAGCCACAATATTTGGTGATTTCACCGGGGCCATGTACGCCCAACGAAGCGGGAATTTCGCTGGCTGCGATTGCACACTTTGCCGGTAAGTTACCCATTTTAGGGGTTTGTTTAGGTCATCAAGCAATTGCTCAGGTATTTGGGGCTAAGGTAGTGCGGGCACATCAAGTGATGCATGGCAAAACCTCGCTTATCTCACATGTTAATGCAGGGGTATTTGAGCAATTACCTAATCCATTGCGGGTGACTCGCTATCATTCGTTAGTTGTTGAGCCGGCCAGCTTGCCTGATTGCTTTGAAGTGACAGCAACAATTGAGGGGGCTGCAGGGGTTGAAATAATGGCGATGCGTCATAAAACCTTGCCGCTTGAAAGTGTTCAGTTTCATCCTGAGTCGGTCATGACCGAGCAGGGGCTTAAGTTGCTGGAAAACTTTTTAATTAGTCAGCGAAACTTTCAACAATAGTGTGATTAGTTGCACGAATTTATGTTGGTCTATATTAAAGAAACTGCAGTTTCAGCCGTTATATAACTAAACTATTAAGCATTACAAAAGTCGGGTAAGCCCCACTAATGTCAGCTAACGTAGTCGTGTTATGGTTGGCATAGTCAGACAGTTTTATCTATATTTAATTATTATAACAATATCGAAAGAGGATATTTTGTGAGTCGCTTAAAAAATTGGTTCTCGAAAGAGCAGACTAATGAGCCAGATTTTATTGAGCCAGAGTCGCCTCAACAGGCCAAAATCAATAAAAAAACCGGCCTAAAATCAAAAAATGTTAAAGATTTAGATCATACATTTTATCGCTACTTGGTCAGTAAATCGCTATTAAAAGCACAAGACAGTGAAGTTGATAGTGAAATGCCGGACAATCGAATTTTACTTGAAATAGAGCTGGGGCCTGCGTTAAGGCGTCAAGCCGATCGTCAGGCCAGCAAAGATTTGCTGCGTGCCTTGCAGGCACAAATGTTTCAGTCGGTTGAAGAGGACTGCGAAAATCGACTCGCCAGCTTAACGAGCGAAGATCTTAAGCGCTTTTCAATTGCTGAAAGTTTGATGGACGCGGTTAATTTGCTCAATGCCCGTGCGGCGTCAATCTCGCGGATTAAGCCTTTGCTAGTGAGACAAACTGCGGTATTACAAAATTTGGTTAGCTTACTAAACCGCTTTGATTTTGGCCAAAAGAGCTCTGGCAAACCATTGGAGCTAAAAGACGCGGAACTGAGTCTAAGCTTTTTAGGGATTGACCAGCTGAGATCTTTGTTACCTTACATCATAATGCACGAAGCGCTAAAAGATTCGGGGCATAAGTTTAATCAACCTTCGCGTAAGTTATGGCAGCATATTCAGATGACAGCCGAGGGCGCACGAGTATTGGCTGAACTTGACGACAAGGTAAATGCCGACGAAGTCTATATGCAGGCAATGTTTCATGAAATTGGTGCGATTTATATTATGCATCTGGTTAGCGACAGTTTTCACGAGGCTGGAAAAAGCTTTAGATCCTTAGCCAAAGAGACTGGCGCGTCGGAAGTGAGCCATCAAATTGCTGAAATTAAATCACCAGCGCCAGTGCTTGATAAGTTACTGCCAATGTATGCACCCAAGGTAAGTTTTGAATTGGCTAAACGCTATAAGTTGTCGCACTTTTCGCTCAGTAATAGCCTCGATGAAATTGCTACCGCCATGACATTTGATGAGCTTAGCCCATTAGTTCGGTTGATTGTTCAAGGTCGAGCTTATGCGGTATTTAAGCAAATGTTTAAGGCTGAACTGATGACCAAAGAGCAGGCGTCTGAGTATTTAAAATATCATCATCTTGATGCCAATAAAATACGAGTGCTTAACAAAGTTAAATTCTTAACCGTGCCTAAAATTGAAGATTAATTGACGCTAATTTAGCCGAACGTTTTGCTAAAGCGAAAAAAATTCACCTTTTGGTGAATTTTTTTTTACTATTTTTTAATGAATGTTTAACGTCTAAATCGACTATTTATTCGAGACTGTCGAATAAAATCTGGTTTTTTATGCAATAGCTGTTTTGTTGAGCAAAAAAACCAGGCCAAAAATGCCCAATGTCGGTGCAGATTTTGTGCTGGCAAGGAGACAGCGACCACTAATTCTGGGATAATCCGTCGTCAAAATGATACAAAACTTCGCTCACTTAAGAGCTAAACACTGTAAATTTTAATTTATCAGTATGTATATAAATGTTAATTAACCTGTGAACTTCGCAGGTCAAAAGAGGATTGATTCTATGTCAGAGCAAATGCAAGTAACTCGTGAATTATTTAATGATGTAATGGTTCCTAACTATGCGCCTTCAAGCATTATCCCTGTGCGCGGTTTGGGTTCACGTGTTTGGGATCAAAACGACAACGAATTAATTGATTTTGCCGGTGGTATTGCGGTGAACTGTCTTGGTCACTGTCACCCAGCGCTAGTTTCAGCCCTGACTGAACAAGCTCAAAAAATCTGGCACTTGAGCAATGTAATGACCAATGAACCAGCATTGCGTTTAGCGAAGAAGTTAACTGATGCGACTTTTGCTGACCAAGTTTATTACGCCAACTCTGGTGCTGAGTCAAACGAAGCAGCATTGAAATTAGCGCGTCGTTGGGCACTTGATAACCACGGTAGCGACAAAGATCAAATCATTGCGTTTAACCAAGGTTTCCACGGTCGTACTTTCTTTACTGTTACTGTAGGTGGTCAAGCAGCTTACTCTGATGGTTTCGGTCCTAAGCCTGGTGCTGTATCACACGTTGATTACAACGATCTTGAAGCATTTAGCGCACTTATCTCAGACAAAACTTGTGCGGTAATGATTGAGCCATTACAAGGCGAAGGCGGGTTAGTTAGCCCAACAGCTGATTTCATTAAAGGTGTTCGCGCCCTTTGTGATAAGCACAATGCACTATTGATCTTTGATGAAGTTCAAACTGGTGTTGGCCGTTTAGGTTCATTATACGCTTACATGGAATTGGGTGTTACTCCTGACATTATGACCACGGCGAAAGCACTTGGTGGTGGTTTCCCTATTGGCGCAATGCTAACGACTAAAGCAATTGCTAAAAGCTTAAAGCCAGGTACTCACGGTTCTACTTACGGCGGCAACCCATTAGCTTGTGCTGTTGCAGAAGCTGCGTTTGACACCGTTAATACCCCTGAAGTATTAGCGGGTGTTGTAGCTAAAGAAGCTATCTTCCGAGCTGGTTTAGAAGCAATCAATGCTAAATACAACGTATTCTCTGAAATTCGTGGTAAAGGTCTATTGTTAGGCGCTGTATTAAATGAACAGTACAAAGGCCGTGCCAAAGACTTCATGGTTGCATCAGCAGATGCTGGTTTAATGGCACTAGTTGCTGGCGCTAGCATCGTGCGTTTCGCACCGTCGTTAGTTATTCCTGATGCTGATATTGCTGAAGGTTTGGCTCGTTTTGAGCAAGCTGTAGCGAAAGTCGTTAACGCTTAAACCTTAGCTGTTGCTATTAACAAGGCGAATTAAGCGGGTTTAATCCATGATTTATGGATTGAAAGTCGCATAATTCGTCTTTAATTTTTTAGGCTATCTAGTGCCTGTTGTGGGAGCAACGATTATGTTTGTTATTCGTCCAATTACCGAAGCTGATTATCCTGCATTAATGCAAATTGCACACGATTCTGGCATTGGTTTTACTTCATTACCAACTAATGAAACCTTACTGCGTTCGCGTATTGCTCATTCCGAAGAGTCATTTTTAACCGACACCGATAAACCGGGTAATGAAGGTTATTTGTTGGTGATGGAAAATACTGAAACTGGTGAAGTTGTTGGTACTAGTGGCGTTGACTCAGCTGTTGGGCTAGAACATGCCTTTTATCACTATCATTTAGGCAAAGTAGTTCATAGTTCACAAGAGCTTAAAGTGCACAATACTATTGATACTTTAACCTTATGTAACGATCACACAGGCTCTGCCGAGCTGTGTACTTTGTTTCTTAAAGAATGTGCACGTGGCGGTAATAATGGCCGAATGTTGTCGCGTTTCCGTTTTCTGTTTTTAGCTGAATTTGCTGAACGTTTTGGCAAAATTGTCATCGCCGAGATGCGCGGCGTATCAGACGAAAATGGAGTTTCACCGTTTTGGCAGTGGTTAGAGAAACACTTTTTTGGCATGGATTTCCCAACCGCTGACTATTTGTCTGGCATTGGTAATAAAGTGTTTATTCCTGAGTTAATGCCACGTCTGCCGATTTACTCGAGTTTGTTAAGCGAAGAAGCACAAGCTGCGATAGGTCAAGTACATCCTAAGACTCGCCCTGCGCTAAAGTTACTGCAACGTGAAGGTTTCTCGTGTCGAGGTTATGTTGATATTTTTGACGCTGGACCTACGGTTGAGTGTGAATTAACACACATTAAAGCCGTTAAAGAAAGTGTTCGTGTACAGATCACCATTGCTGACGTTGAAACGGGTACTGCGCATATTGCTTGTAATACCGATTTGAAAAACTTCCGTGCTACCGAAGTTCATATTGATGTTGACCACGAGCTAGGCCGCGCAACTATTACCCAGCAACACGCCGATGCCTTAAAGGTAAAACAAGATGACGTTATTCGAATCTTGTCACTGTAATTAATTGAGAGAAATCATTATGTCGAATTTAATCCAATACATTAACGGTCAATGGCTTGCTGGCCAAGGCGCGTCAGTTCAGTCAGTTAACCCAGCTACTAATGACGTGATTTGGCAAGGCCAAACTGCGACACCAGATCAAGTTGACCAAGCATTAAAAGCCGCGCGTAGTGCCGCGTTTGATTGGGCACAACTTGGTTTTGAAAAGCGTGAAGCCATAGTATTGCGTTTTGCCGAACTTGTGGTTGAAAACAAAGAAAAATTGGCGCAAGCGATTGCGCTTGAAACAGGCAAGCCACTATGGGAAACCCGTACTGAAGCGGCTGGCATGGCTGGTAAAATTGCTATTTCAATTAAAGCTTATCATGAGCGTACTGGCACAGTTGAAAACCCAGCGCCTGGCGCTAAAGCCTTTATCCGTCACAAGCCACATGGTGTCGTTGCTGTTTTTGGTCCATATAACTTCCCTGGTCACCTACCTAATGGTCACATTGTTCCAGCCTTATTGGCAGGTAATACCGTGGTCTTTAAGCCAAGTGAATTAACGCCGCGCGTTGGTGAACTAACTGTTCAGTTATGGCAACAAGCAGGCATTCCTGCTGGCGTACTTGGTTTGGTTCAAGGTGAAGTTGAAACAGGTATCGCTATTGCGAATCACGTTGAAATTGACGGTTTATTCTTTACTGGTAGCTCTAACACTGGTCACCTATTGCATAAGCAGTTCGCTGGTCAGCCAGGTAAAATTTTAGCCTTAGAAATGGGTGGTAATAACCCGCTAATCGTTAAAGACGTTGCTAATGTTGATGCGGCTGTTCATGACATTATTCAGTCCGCTTATGTTACAACTGGCCAGCGTTGTGTATGTGCGCGTAAATTATTTATCGCTCAAGGTGAAGCTGGTGATCAACTGCTTGCTCGTCTAATTGAAGTGACTAAATCAATTAAAGTTGGTCATTATAACGACGAAGAACAACCATTTATGGGCTCGATGATTTCAGAGCGTGCCGCATTAGGTATGGTTGCAGCGCAGGACATGTTAATCGATAAAGGCGCTAAAGTATTAATCAAACTTGAGCACACTGCTGGCACTGGTTTTGTTACTCCTGGTTTAGTTGATGTGACAGATTTTGTGCGTGACTTGCCTGATGAAGAACACTTTGGTCCGTTATTGCAAGTGATCCGTTATTCAACATTCGAAGAAGCAATTGAGCTAGCTAACAATACTAGCTTTGGTTTGTCTGCAGGTTTATTGGCTGATAGCCGTGCTGATTACGAATTCTTCTTTGATCGTATTCGTGCTGGTATCGTTAACTGGAACAAACAGATTACTGGCGCCAGTGGCTCAGCACCCTTTGGTGGCGTTGGCGGTAGTGGTAATCACCGCGCTAGTGCTTATTATGCGGCTGACTATTGTGCTTACCCTGTGGCCTCAATGGAAGCAGAAGAAGTGGTATTGCCAGGCACGTTAACTCCTGGTTTGGCATTTTAAGCCTAACGCTTAAGTAGATTAACTGGAAAAAGCCTCACCTAGTGAGGCTTTTTTGATCTTAGACAGCTAAAGACTCAATTGGCGATGTTGTAACTTGGTATTATGTGGTTTACTAAGCCTCCTTAGTTTTATTTGAGATCGATCATGAGTTCTTGTGACTGCGGTTCAATCAAAGAGCCGTTAATGCCCTTAGCACAAGCGTTAAGTAAAATGCTTGCCTCCATTACTCCAGTAGCTGATTGCCAATCAGTTAAGCTTGAAGCGTTGTTAGGGCGAGTGCTAGCCCACGATATTAGTTCCCCCTTGGCTATTCCTCCTTTTGATAATTCAGCAATGGATGGTTACGCGCTTAAAGCGAGTGATTTAACCATTAGTGATACGCTGACTATGGTTGGAAAATCTTTTGCTGGCGCACCTTATCAAGGAAGCGCAGAGGCAGGACAATGCATTAGGATCATGACTGGCGCGCAAGTTCCCTCTTTTTTCGATACGGTTATCATGCAAGAACAAGCTTGTGCGCAGGGCGATGAAATTAGCTTTAGTGCGACCGCCAAGCCAGGTAATAATATTCGTCGCGCCGGTGAAGAAATTGCAATTGACCAAGTAGTACTAAGCCAAGGCACTAAGATAACCGCCCGCCACATTGCCTTGTTAGCGACCTTAGGTTTAGCTGACGTAGCAGTAATTAGGCGCTTGAAAGTTGCAGTTTTTTCAACTGGCGATGAACTTAAGCCTCAAGGTCAAGCACTAAACCCGGGTGAAATATATGACAGCAACCGTTTTGGTTTAGTCGCGCAGTTACAGCGCCTTGATGTTGATATTATCGATCTTGGGGTAATCAAAGATAATCGCGACAGTATTCTCGCGGCGTTCGTCAAAGCCGACGAGTTAGCCGATGTTGTGATCACTAGCGGTGGCGTATCGGTTGGTGAGGCTGATTTTACCCGTGAAATCATGGAAGAATTTGGTGAAATTAATTTTTGGAAGCTAGCGATCAAGCCGGGCAAACCTATTGCTTACGGTAAGTTTCCTAACAGTATCTTTTTTGGCTTACCAGGTAACCCTGTTTCAGCGTTGGTCACCTTTTATCAGCTAGCGAAACCAGCGTTGCAAAAGCTAAGTGGCGCTCAAATAGCGCCGCCACTTAGGATTGCTGCCACGTTGCGCGATAATATTAAAAAGGCGCCTGGTCGACTAGATTTTCAACGTGGTTTTGCGACGACTAATGAAGCAGGGTTACTAGAAGTTAGCTCAACGGGGCTCCAAGGTTCTGGCATGATGAGCAGCCTTTGTTTAGCCAATTGCTTTATTGTACTTGAGCAAGAGCGTGGCAATGTCACCGCGGGTGAAACTGTAACAGTTGAACTCTTTGATGCTGTGTATAGCTAATGACTGACGAGATATTATCTGATCAAGAAATGGTCCGTTATTGTCGGCAAATTTTATTGCCGTCATGTGATATTGATGGTCAGGAAAAACTCAAGCAGGCGCGAGTACTGGTAATAGGTGTTGGCGGTTTGGGTTGTGCGGCCGCTCAATACTTAGGGGCTGGGGGTCTTGGTCGGTTAACCTTAGTCGATTTCGACAAGGTTGAGTTGTCTAACTTGCAACGGCAAATTCTGCATACTACGGCTAATATTGGTGATAACAAGGCGCTTTCGGGACAACAATCGCTGCAAGCGATTAATCCCGAGATTGAGGTGGTGGCTATTACTCGCAAGATGGCAGGTGAGGAACTAGCCCAGGAGTGTCTTGCTCACGATGTAGTGGTTGATTGTTGTGATAATCTCGAAACCCGAACCTTGCTCAACCAGCTGTGTTTTAACACCAAAACACCCTTGGTTTCAGGGGCCGCCATTCGGATGGAAGGCATGGTGAGTTGCTTCGACTATTCAGATGATGCTCCATGTTATCAATGCTTTAGTCAGCTTTTTGGTGAGCAGCAACTTTCTTGCATGGAGGCGGGAGTTTTGTCTCCTGCGGTTGGTATTATTGGCTCGATACAAGCTGCCGAAGTGATTAAAATAATTAGCGGAATTGGTCGACCACTGATCGGTAGGATTTTACTTGCTGACATCGCAACAATGTCGTTTCGCGAGATGAAACTAAGTAAATCGGCCCAGTGTAAAGTTTGTAGTTAGGATTTAGTCTGGCCGTGCTGTCGGCCAGTTACTCTTTGTTTTAGAACATAAATTAATTAAAGCAGTCCCTTCATCTAACCTCCTGTTAAGTTCGTAGTCGTTTAGTGCTATTTTTATGCCAATGTTTACTTTGTATCCTACAATTGAATAAGAAAGTCACTCATTTCAAGTGTATAACGGGTATATAAGCGAATGTTAAGGGAGATTTATGATTTCAGATGAATGCCGTAACCTTATTGCAAGTATTCAAACCTATCAAGTAACTTACTCTCGTCGGTTATTTAATCATTTACCAATGATTCTAGTCGCCTTAGATCAGATGAAGGCAACGCCATTGCAGTTGAGATCATCTTACGAGCATTATGCTGAGCGATTGACACCACGCACAGAAGTCGTGACATTGAGCGATCCGATTGGGCAGCAGTTTAATCAAATACAGCAAGATTATCTTAATCAACTAGAACAGCTAGGGCTTGAGCAAACCTTAAAAACGGCATTGCCCCGCTTAATTCCGGGTATAGCAGCGGGCGCCTTTTATTGTGTCAGCCGCTTGGCTTGTGCAATTAAAACACAAGATACTGCCGAAGTAGCAACCGCGTTGACATGTTGGCAATTGTATTATTTGGACGTTGAGGGCATTAAAGAGGCTGTCGATAAAAAACCACTAGGTTTGCTTCGTTCTGCGACTAAAATAGTTACCCATTATCGTTTTCCGGCGGGCAATACGGTTGACCGAATGGCCAGTGTATTATTGTTGCCGGATTATCAAGAGATGGCTTCTCAACCACAAGCATTGAATTTTAATATTTTAGCCAAGGCCGTGGTATCGGCTTACCAAATGACTGGCGATTTTACGCTTTGTCAGGGCGTTATTGCGGTTAATGCGTTAAGTGAGTTGCTGCCCTACATTGATGACCAAGAACAGGCGCTACGTAATTTCTGGCAAGCATTGGTGTTAGTTTATCTAAGTACGGGCGGGGTTGCGATGAATGCTGCCGAGCCAGTCGAATTAATCGATTGGCTCGAGATTAGGGCGTTTTGTTGTAACAGTGATAATGAGCACTTAATTGAACTTTGTTATGCTTGTGAGCTGCTATATCAACAAACAGACGATATCAATTGCCATAAAGCCGCATCACGGATCATTATTTTTAATCGTTAGTTGCCGCTTGCTCTTGGGTAATTTTTCTTTTTCGTTCAACAATACTGCGAATTAGCGGGGTAAGAATTAACTCCATCGCCAATTTCATTTTGCCACCGGGCACTACTAGTGTATTAACGCGTGACATAAATGAGCCATCAATCATCTGCAGGTAATAGGGGAAGTCGGCAGTGCTAATGCCACGAAACCGAATAACGACAAAACTTTCATCAAGACTAGGAATATCTTTGGCACTAAATGGATTGGAGGTGTCAACTGTCGGAACTCGTTGAAAGTTAATGTGAGTACGAGAGAACTGCGGCGTAATGTAGTTGATATAATCGTCCATGCTGCTGACGATAGAGTTCATTACTTTCTCGCGAGTATGGCCACGGTCGTGAGTATCGCGAATTATCTTTTGAATCCACTCTAAATTAACAATCGGTACCATGCCAATCAACAGATCGACATGTTTGGCGACATTACAATCGTCGGTTACAACACCGCCGTGTAACCCCTCATAAAATAACAAATCAGAGTCGGCTTCTAGCGGTTGAAATGGGGTGAAAGTGCCGGGCATTTGGTTATAAGGAACTGCTTCATCAAAGGTATGCAGATAACGTCTGATTTGACCTGTGCCCGTGGTGCCATAAGTCTCAAATAATTCTTCGAGTTGACCAAAATTATTGGCATCAGGGCCAAAATAGGAAATATTACTATTGCCCTCTTTAGACTTTCTGATCGCCAAATCCATTTCTGGCCGAGTAAAGCGATGGAAGCTATCACCCTCGGTATACGAGACCTTAACTCCTAACTTACGGAAGATATGTGTGAACGCCGAGGCCGATGAGGAAGTGCCAGCCCCAGAAGAACCTGTAATTGCAATTATCGGGTGAAGTTCAGACATAATGTTCCTTATTAATAATAGTCAGGCCGTATATACCCGTGCCACTTGAAAATACAGGTTTCAGAGCTTGGGTAGGATGCGAGTACAAGGCATGATTTTTAATTCATGGTTATTCCCTGATTATGAATCATAACGCAGTAATCGTTTTCTACCCAAGCTCCCGTAGGGCAAGGCGATAAGCGACCAACTGCGTTGTTATAATATATTTATTTAGAATGACTAAACGGCACATATTATGCCTAGCATTTGGCACGCTTCTCGACTTGCTGAAATCACGTATTTTCAGGTAGCACGGGTATATAACCAATAAACTAGGGCTTAGGTCAAATTTAAATCACTTTTAAGCATTAAATTAACCGATTCATGAAGTTCTGAATAGACTAAGACGACTTCGCCACTGGCGAGTTGCCGGCGTAATTGCTCAACCTTAACAGTGAGGCTCACTTCTGATTCACCGTAGTCGGTGCCATCACGCAACGCGTGTTCTTCGAGCAAGGCGTCGAGGGTCGCGGGTGCTAATTGTTGGTGTGGGATTATCATCGTTGTTCCTGTTCCTGTGGCTAATTCATTTATCCGAAATTGAGGTTAATCATTAATAGTCATTAATCGACACATTTGTTGTTCAGTCAATTGCTCTAAGGCTATGCCGCTAAAGATTAAACAACTTAAAATATTAGCCCGAGCTTCAGGGTTGTTGGTTGGCAGTTCGGGCAAGCTATTGACCAATTGATATTGCTGGTGCTTCTCTAAGGCCAGTTCCATGGTCAGCATCGCTTGATAATCATCTTGACTAATGCTGACCTTAAGTGAGCGACGCAGTGCTCTAAATGGGCTAATAAGCTGCTCTTGCCATTGCTGGCATTGTGCCAGTAGGTTAGCCAATTGCATTTCATCAATTGCACAACCTTGTTGCTGGGCATAACCGCACAGTAAAAAAAGATTAATATTAAGCTGATATTGGTCTTGCAGCTCAAGCAACAAGTCATCAACTTTAGCGTAATGCGTTAAGCTGTATTGCCACAGCTCAGCGGGCGTTAGCACAATGTGGTTGTCATTATTCATTAAGTGCCACTGACTTGGCTGAAATCTGCTTCTTGTTGCTCAATTTGCTCTTGCAGATCTAGCCATTGCATTTCGAGATCTTCCATCGTTGATTTTAATTCACCTTGTTGAAGTAATAGTGGTGAGAGCTTGGCTTTGTTCTCTGCTTGATATAAGTCAGGATTTGCCAGCTGTTCTTCGATAGTGGTTAGCTGTGTAGCGTGGCGTTCCATTTGTTGGTCGACTTTAGTTAACTGCTTCTTGAGTGGCTGGATTAGCTTACGAAACTCGGCTTGTTGCCGTTTTTGTTCCTTGCGATCAATTTTATTTTCGGTCGGTTGCTCGGTCGATTTCTCACTGGCTATTGCCAATTTGTCTGCCGCTCGCTGTTCTTTTTGTTGGTCACTGAGCCAGCGGTGATAGTCATCTAAATCACCTTCAAAAGGCTCCACCTTTTGATTATCAACCAGATAGAATTCATCGGTAGTCGCGCGTAATAAATGGCGATCGTGCGATACTATGACCATAGCACCACTGAATTCTTGCAATGACATGGTTAGGGCTAGACGCATCTCTATATCGAGGTGGTTGGTTGGTTCATCGAGCAATAAGAGATTGGGCCGTTGCCACGTTAAAATTGCCAGTGCCAATCGTGCTTTTTCGCCACCGGAGAACGGAGCGATGGCTGTGGTCGCCATGTCGCCAATAAAACCAAAGCTGCCGAGGTAATTTCGTAGCTCTTGTTCGTTTTTGTCTGGGGCTAACCGAACCATATGTTCTAGTGCGGTATCTTGTTTACGCAGCGCGTCAAGTTGATGCTGGGCAAAGTAACCAATGGTTAAATCACCGGCACGAATAAGTTTACCCGCTTGCTGGTTTATTTCACCTGCTAGCAGTTTTATTAAGGTAGATTTACCCGCGCCATTGCGACCAAGCAAACCAATGCGCGAGCCCGGCACTAGGTTAAGTTTAATCGACTTTAATATTTCAATATCACCGTAACCAGCGGACAGTTTTTCCATTTGGATCAGGGGTGTTGGCAATTGATCTGGCTGGAAAAATTTAAACGTAAATTGGCTGTCAACGTGAGCTGGGCCGATCAGAGATAATTTTTCTAATGCTTTAAGTCGGCTTTGGGCTTGCTTGGCTTTGCTGGCCTTGTAGCGAAAGCGATCGACAAAACTTTGCATGTGAGCGCGTTCTTTCACTTGCTTTTCATGCATGCTTTGTTGCAAGGCTAATTTTTCGCTGCGCAAGCGTTCAAAGGCGCTGTAATTTCCGCTGTAATTATAGATAGTTTGCTGTTCGATATGGACAATTTGGTTAACGACATTATCGAGGAAATCACGGTCATGAGAAATCAAAACTAAGGTGCCTGGATAATTCTGCAGCCACTTTTCTAACCACAACACTGTGTCTAAATCGAGATGGTTAGTTGGTTCATCGAGCAGTAATAAGTCTGAACGACATAACAACGCCTGTGCAAGGTTAAGGCGCATGCGCCAACCACCAGAAAAGCTTGAGACGGGTAAATGAAGCTGTTGATCGCTAAAACCTAAGCCGTGCAATAATTCACCAGCGCGAGCAGCAATGCTATAACCGTTGATATTGTCGATTGCGCCGTGCATTTCAGCAATTTCATGGCCGTCATCAATTTGCTCGGCAGCGACTAATCGCTGCTCAAATTGACGATATTGGCTATCGCCATCAATACAATAATCGAGGGCACTGGTACTGTCGGCTGGTGTTTCTTGTTTTACCCAAGCGACTTGCCATTGTGACGGGAATGAAAAATCACCAAGATCTTGATGCAATTGCCCACGCATTAAGGCAAATAAGCTCGACTTGCCACAGCCGTTTGAACCAACCAGACCGACCTTGGTCCCTGGGTATATAGTGGCATTGGCTTTATCGAGTAGGGTCTTGCCGCCACGCAGCAACTGCAGATCTTTAATAACTATCATTGGGCACAAATTTAAAATAAAAGTGGGGGGCATAATAGCTTAATCCGCGACGTTCTCCTAGGTGCTGTGATAAACTTGTGCGATAAAATATTGGCGACCTGTCCGATAAAAACGTTGGAGATTTTGAGATGTCATCGCGACTAAAAAAACGCTTTATTGCTGGCGCAAGCTGCCCTAAATGTAAAGCGATGGACAGTATTATGCTGTTTATGGAAAATGATGTAGAAAAGATTGAATGTGTCGAATGCCATCATCAGCAGTCGCAGGTCAGTAACGAAGTTGCTAAGGCCGCTCAAGCACCGGATCAGGTGATCGGGATATTTAAACCCGAATAAACGGCCATTGCAAAATTAATAATGTGGCGGCGGTGGCTCAGGCGCATTACTGCCTTGAGGAGTTTGAGTCATGTCGCCTAGTCTGCTTGCTAAGTATTCTAGCTGAGTGCGCTGGCGATCTAGTGCTTCATTGAGGGTCGCTATTTCATCACTTAAGACATTAATTGTTTCATCTTGGAACGCGACTTTCATTTCGAGCTCCGTTAACCGCTGTTGTGCTTGTTCGTTCATCGATATTTCAATCCTTCAATAACTCCAAAACTCGGCATAGCCAGAGCTGCTTTCGGTGACTAGTTTACCTGATTTCGTTTCACCAATGGAATAAATTACTGAACTTGGCGGGCGAGAATCTTCACGCGGCTGTACTTGCCACTGTTGTAACTGCTGGCCGCTGGCGACATCCCATCGATTAAGCAATCGGCCCGGGTTGCCAGTAAAGAGTTGCTTGGCATCGTGACTAAAACGAACGGTACTAAAAACTCTTGAGCGCGACATATATTGTAATCGGCTTACCTCTTTGCCTGTTTTTAAATCCCAAATTGCAGAAAGTCGTTTGCTGTCAGCAGTAAATACATAGCGACCTTGGGGCTCTAACACCACCATCGACACTCGGCTTGGGTGAATAAAGCGGCGCAGTACCTGACCTGACTTTGTGTCCCATAGTAGAGCGCTGTAATCATTGCTGCCACTTATGGCATAGCGACCATTAGGAGAAATGTCGACCGAGTTTATTTTTTCGTTATGACCAAGAAACTCAATGCGCCTGCCGCTAAAAATATTGACATGAACAACCACGCCGTTGACCTTGCCGATTAATAAGTCGCCGTTGTTTGCAATCGCAATGTCCCGTATCGCTGATTCTCTAATCTTGGTATAGGTTAATGCCTTGCCACTGCTGATTTCCCACACCACAAAGGTATTTTTGTCGGCAGATACTGCATATTTATTATTATCGGAAATGTCAGTGAACAGCACTAAATTCTCGTCGCCTTGGCTCCAGCGATGAATTTGAGTGTTGGTGGTTAAATCCCATAAAATAAGGCCGTGGGCATTGGATGAAACCAAGGCTAAACTGGCATCTTGCGAGACAGTTGCTGCTAGGGCACCACTGCCAGAATGTTGCCAATATTTTTCCGGATCATTTTGCCCGCTGCATCCGAGCAGCCACAGTGCTGAAAAAATAACAAAGGTAAGTTTTAGCATTATTTTATTCCAAATTGAACAAAAGCGTTCCTGAGATGTCTGATGCCCGACATTGTAGCTCAAGTGAAGTCAGTTTTAATGATAATCGGTATTTGGGGCGCTAATCAATACTAATTACTTGAAAATGCTTGAATCTACCCCAATTGATATGGCATAACATCTTCGTTGAAAAATTTATAATACCAGTACATTAAATTAATGAGCTTGGTATAAGCATCAAGATTGCAATCGTAAGATTAAAACATCTTAATAAAAGGTAAGGTAATGAACAAATTTATTAAAATTTCAGCTGTTGCGGCAGCACTGTTAACTGTAGCAGCATGTACCGAAGAGAAAGCACAAGTTGTTGCCCCTGAAGCAGCGCAGTTCGCTTTTGAAAATGAAGATCAAAAAGCGGCTTACGCAATTGGTGTTTCAATGGCGCAGTACCTTGAGCAAAGCGTTAAAAAGCAAGAAGAAGTTGGCGTGATGATTGATCGAACCTTAATTGCTAAAGGTGTATCTGACAGCTTAGTTGGCAAGTCTGAATTAGACGAGAAACAAGTTAACGAAACCTTAGAAGCTTTCAGCAAGAAGCTAAGCGCATTGTTTGAAGCTCAAGCAAAAGAAGCAGGCGCGAAAGTTCAACAAGCCGGTGCTGATTATCTGGCAGAAAATGCTAAAAAAGAAGGCGTTATTACTACTGAGTCTGGCCTTCAGTACGAAATCCTAGCCGTAGGCGAGGGTGATTCACCGGTTGCTACTGATAAAGTCACAGTGCATTACAAAGGTACTTTAACTGATGGTACCCCGTTCGATAGCTCATACGATCGTGGTGAACCAGCGACTTTCCCGCTAAATGGCGTGATTAAAGGTTGGACTGAAGGCGTGCAGTTAATGAAGCCGGGTGCTAAGTTCAAGTTTACTATTCCGTCAGAATTGGCTTACGGTGAACGTGATACACCAACAATTCCAGCTAACTCAACGCTAGTTTTTGAAGTTGAATTGCTAGAAGTAGCTAAATAATCTAGCTGCTGTGATAAAGCAACCGATTAAATTCGGTTGAAAATTTAAGGGGGCGATTCAGCATGACTGAATCGCCCCTTTTTATGTTCAGGATGAACGCAATGTCACGGTGCCAAGGGTGGCAATGAGTGACGATGTTCAGGACGAGCGGTGACGATGCCAGGGCAGAGTTAAATAAATGGCAGCATCAGTTCACTCGCCGTAATAGCGATTAGTACACTTGATTACTAAAGAGAGCGAACCCATATTTCCTACGATTATGGGTATATCAGGTTCGACTAAGTAGTTCAGGCGGGGTTGGTGTGTTTTTCAAATAACGTTGATAACAACTGATCTTCCAACTCAAAGCGTCGCTCAAGCCCTTCGATTAAGGTTGAGAGGTGACGATCAAACATATCTAAAGACGCATCAAGGCTCTCAGCGTATTTATCATTAAACTCTAAAGACATATCTGTGGTATCGGTGATCTGCGGAATGATGCTGTCAATTTGATTGAGACTTGCTTGTCCATGAGTCTCACAGCATGACACCACTTCTTTATAAACTTCAAAGTGACCAGTGGAAACGTAATCGACAAGCCTATTACAAAAATCTTGAATTGCATTTTGTGCAGGCAGGGAGTGAGCTTGAGATTCAAAAGGTGGCAAGCCAGCTATCTGACAATAATTTACAATCAGTTCCTGACGTTTACCTAACCAACTATCGATTAACGTGTTTGAACCTCCCCATTGCTGTTGTGCTTGTTCTATTTTAGTGAGCATGAAGGGTCTCCTTTGATTTTATTGTTTATAATTCCAATGTAAGGCAAGGCTATCTGCAAATCAACAAGAAGTGTCTTTGGTTTTGATTTAAATCTAAAAAGTTTGAATCTGTAGTTATTATTTTTGTTGAATATTAGCTGCCGATAACTGTAAGTTAATGTGATTATAAAAAATATGTTTTAGGTGAAATTACTATGACTGCCTTGATCTTATAAGGTATTTTTGTGATGGAACTGCAAGTTTCTTTAGAACAAGTGATATTAACGGCTTAACTCTAACGTTATAATTGATTAGATAAAAAACTTTAGCTAGCGATGATAAAAACATCAACTTGGATGTTGTGAAGGTTATGAAAAAAATAAAAAAACTCAATCCCGCACGTAAAGCGATCTGGTTTATTTGCCAAGATGATCAACTTTGGACGCTTGATCAACAAGCGACGTTACCGCACGGGCGCTTAAATGAATTAGCGCTTGAACTTGATCCGCAAGTAGCTTGTTATCATTTAGGCTACTTCCAGCAGCAGTCGTGTATTTTAATCGATTTACAAGGGCAATCAATTGATTGGCAACAAGGCCAATGGACAGGTCTACGCGCTGTAATGAGTTTAATGGTGCCGGAGTTATTTTTAATGGCCGGGCGCGCTTGGCAAGTCGCTAATTTTATTCGAACCCATAAATTTTGCGGCCAGTGTGGCACAAAAATGATCGCAATTACTTGGGAAGTTGCGATGCAGTGTCACCAATGCAGTTTTCGTGCGTATCCGCGTGTTTCCCCTGCGGTGATGATGGCAGTGGTGAAAGATGGTAAATTATTACTCGCACAAAACAAGCGCAATCTTGGTGGTGTTTATTCTGTTTTAGCCGGATTTGTTGAGGTCGGTGAAACCTTGGAACAAACCGTGGCTCGCGAGGTTAAAGAAGAGGTTGGACTCGATATTTGTAATATTCGCTATTTTGGCTCCCAGCCTTGGCCTTTTCCGCACAATATGATGATTGCTTATATCGCCGATTACCAGGGCGGAGAAATAGACATTGATGAAAATGAGTTATCAGCTGCGGGTTGGTATGATGCGTCGAGTTTGCCTGAGTTGCCCGGTCCACATTCTATTGCTAAGCAAATAATTGACCATATTTTAGCGCCTTGAATGTCTAGTCATTTTGGTTAGTGCTTGATCTAAATTATTAGGATGGTCTTATCGTGATAGTCATGTTGATCTGGGATAGTTTTTTAGTCTTAGGCAATGTTACAATATCGACAATTTATATTTACTAATTTCTAGGACAATCTCATGGTTCCGTTAAAAAATGACCGCTACCTTCGTGCTCTATTAAAGCAGCCGGTCGATCAAACTCCTGTATGGATGATGCGTCAAGCAGGACGTTATTTACCTGAATATCGTGAGTTACGCGCTCATGCTGGTGATTTCATGTCACTGTGCCGTGATGCTGATTTTGCCTGTGAAGTAACAATGCAGCCATTACGTCGTTATGACTTGGATGCTGCTATTTTGTTTTCGGATATTTTAACAGTACCTGATGCAATGGGTTTAGGCTTATTTTTTGAAACGGGTGAAGGGCCAAAATTTGAGCGCCCAATCACTTCGCTTAGTGATGTTAAGAAAATCGGTATTCCTGATCCAGAAGATGAGCTTGGTTATGTGATGAATGCCGTGCGTACTATTCGCCGTGAGCTAAACGGTGATGTGCCACTGATCGGCTTCTCTGGTAGCCCATGGACGTTGGCCACGTATATGATTGAAGGTGGCACCTCAAAAGCATTTACCAAGATTAAGAAAATGGCCTTTGCGGAGCCAAAAACATTGCATTTGTTACTGGATAAATTAGCTGATTCAGTTATTTTGTATCTTAATGCTCAAATTGCAGCTGGTGCCCAATCAGTGATGATTTTTGATACTTGGGGTGGCATCTTATCTCCACGTGATTATCGTGAGTTTTCATTACGTTACATGACTAAAATTGTTGACGGTTTAACCCGTGAAAATGAAGGCCGACAAGTACCAGTAACATTATTCACCAAAAATGGTGGCCAATGGATTGAAGAGATTGCAGCGACTGGCTGTGATGCAGTCGCACTTGACTGGACCATTGATATTAGCGACGCTAAAGCCCGTATTGGTGATAAAGTTGCGCTGCAAGGCAACATGGACCCATCAATGCTTTACGCTTCACCTGATCGGATCCGTCAAGAAGTGCAAACCATTCTTGAAGAGTTTGGTCAGGACAATACCGGCCATGTCTTTAATCTAGGTCATGGTATTCACCTTGATGTTGACCCTGAACATGCTGGAGTCTTTATCAAAGCGGTTAACGAGTTATCGCGACCATTCCATAAGTAAAACTGATAAAGTTTAAAAACGGCAGCTCACTTGAGCTGCCGTTTTTGTGTTTGCCCAGCAAAGCTGGCAAACCCGTCCGCTTGAAAGAAAGCGGAGTCACCCTGACTAAGGGGAAGACAATCCTAATGGCAAGGGCGTCACTGGCTAACGGCGGGGTCTGAAGGAAGC
>Ga0209396_1001141_pt1 | contig 30152 bp, 32 predicted proteins | sample GOMGulsemesocosm_6_FD_184638 | JGI IMG/M metagenome (GOLD analysis project Ga0209396, IMG submission 184638) | Methane-oxidizing microbial communities from mesocosms in the Gulf of Mexico - GOM8C Gulf of Mexico (SPAdes) (version 2) | ecosystem: Environmental > Aquatic > Marine > Cold seeps... | reverse complement strand
TGCAACATTATTGGCGGCGATTAAATCCAAATTTTTACGCATTAACTTACCACGAGCATAATGCTCTACGTTTTGCGTTTCCGCAGCAAAACCAACAATAAATGGTTTATTCGTTAATTTAGCCACATCAGCAACAATATCGTGATTTTTAACGAGGGCAATTTGCATATCCTCGTTAGTTTTCTTAATTTTTTCACTGGCAATCTCAGCCACTCGGTAATCAGCAACGGCTGCACAAGCAACAAAAATAGTACTGCTTGGAGCGCATGCCATTGCTTGTTGGTGCATCTCTTCAGCACTAGTGACTTGAATAAGTTGGCAGCCGATGGGAGCACTCATATTGACCGGACCTGAAATTAAAGTCACTCTCGCCCCAGCACGAAGCGCGGCATGAGCAATCGCGTAGCCCATTTTTCCTGAGCTATGATTAGAAATATAACGCACAGGGTCTATCGCTTCACGTGTTGGTCCTGCGGTAATAACCCAGTGTTGGCCTTGCAAATATTTGTCAGCAAAGAAATCGCTACTTAAGGCGACTAATTCCGCTACGTCTAACATACGGCCTAAACCAATATCACCACAAGCTTGCTCTCCAGCACCCGGTCCCCAAATATGAAATCCCCACTGCTTTAAGGTTTCTATATTGTTTTGTGTTGCTTTGGCATGCCACATTTGCTGATTCATTGCTGGCGCAATGGCGATGGGCGCACTCGTGGCTAAACACAATGTAGATAATAAATCGTTTGCCATCCCCGCGTTGATTCGAGCAATAATATCGGCAGTTGCAGGGGCTATGATAATTAAATCAGCCCACTTCGCCAATTCAATATGTCCCATGGCAAGCTCTGCCTGACTATCTAGCAAACTATCTGATACATGATTACCAGATACTGCTTGCAAGGTTAGCGGGGTAATAAAAGCTTTAGCGCCCTCTGTCATCACCACACGTACATCGGCACCATGGTCTTTGAGTCGGCGAACTAATTCTGGTGTTTTATAAGCAGCAATGCCACCCGTAATACCTAGTAGTATTTTTTTGTCCTGAAGAATTTGCATAAGCTGCTAATCTTAAAGTAAACAATAAGGCAGACAAGATAACATTTATTATCTTTATTTAGAAATAAGAGTTGCTAGTTAGTAAGCAATAAAAAACACCAAAATGTAAAGCAAGGATGCAGTTATGTTAAAACAATTAGAGTTGAATGAGTCGTCATTAAAAAAACGACCAATGAAGCAAAGTGTATTAAAAGATTGGCCCAAATTAGAGAGGCCACGCGAGAAGCTCATATACTCTGGACCATCGAGTTTAAGTGATGCGGAATTACTCGCTATATTTTTACGTACCGGAGTTAAAGGTTGTCATGTTGTTGATCTAGCAAGGCAACTATTAACCAGTTTTGGTAGCCTTGGCGCAATATTTTCTGCAAGTCAGGATGAGTTTTGTGCAAAGCATGGCTTAGGTACAGCCAAATACGTACAACTACAGGCTTGTCTAGAAATGTCTAAGCGTTATTTAGCTGAACAACTTAAACAGCAAGGGTCTGCTTTAACGTCATCACAAGCAACACGTGACTATTTATTAAGTGAATTACGCCTTGAAAGTCGAGAAATATTTGCCGTACTTTTTTTAGATAACCAGCATCAAGTATTAATTTTTGAAAGGTTGTTTTTTGGTACGTTGGATGCGGCAACTGTTTACCCACGAGTTGTGGTTGAACAGGCGTTAAAACACCATGCTGCAGCGGTTATTCTTACTCATAATCACCCTTCAGGTATTGCCGAGGCAAGTATTGCAGATAAACAAATCACTGATAAATTATCTCAAGCTTTACGGCTAATTGATGTACGTGTATTAGACCATATTATCGTTGCAGGTAATCAGTGTTACTCATTTGCCGAGCATAATGAGATGTCAATTTGAGTACGCAGATAATTGATTATTTGCGAAAAACAAGAAAGGCACTTACTTTTAATAGAGGGTTCTAATAAAAAAGTATAAACAAGGATTATCTTATGTCTGATAGTGGTGATGAAGAAGAACGCCGTAGATCGTTTCGTTTAGATATGGAAAAAGAATTGGTAGATATTGTTTGGAATGATGAAAAAGGGCAAGAGCATACTAAAAAGATTGCTTGCCTTGATTTTGCTCGTGGGGGATTGAAATTAGATTGTGATGAAACACTACCGATAAATACCGCCGTTACTGTCGTTTTTAAATCGGCTAATGCTCGAAATCAAAAGCTTTACGGCAAAGTTTTGCGAAGTATCAAACAAGAGAATGGCTGGTTTGAAATTGCCTTGGTTTTAGATAAAGACGCTTAGAACAAATACATTAATCAGGTGTGTTGAGGTAAAGCACTTTCCTGAAATTGAACTACAATTAACACGGTAAGCTGTTAAATAATAGCGGTAAAGGATGGTACTAAACATGATGATACTCGTAGGTGGCGAAAAAGGAGGCAGTGGCAAAAGCTGCTTAGCTCAGAATTTAGCGGTATATTTCGCCTCAAATAAAAAAGCAATTGTCTTAATGGTTGACTGTGATCCCCAGAGAACAACTTCAGACTGGATACAAGCACGAAATGGAGACCCTACATTACCCGCAATAAATTGCATTCAACTGTATGGAAAAATTCGTAACGATTTACTGAGCTTAGTTCAACATTATGACTACGTTATTGTTGATTGTGGTGGTCAGGATAATTTAGCATTAAGAGCCGCTATGTCGGTTGCTGATCACGTCATTATTCCTTTAAGACCAAAAAGAAGGGATTTAAAAACAGTACCACACATGGAGGATATGCTAAGTACCTGTAAGATGGTAAATCCGAAAATGATGGCATCTTTTGTTATCACTCAATGTCCATCGTTACCCAATCAGGCTGGAAGAATACTCGAAGCAAAAGAAGTGTGCAGCTCTTATGGCATAAATGTTTTAGATGCCGTAACCTATAACCGAAATGTTTATGATGATAGCGAAGAGCTTGGCTCATCTGTTATTGAAATAGACCCTACAGGTAAAGCTGCACAAGAGATGATGACTATTGCTGAGGAATTACTGGCAATGGAACCGGATAATTCACATGAGTTTAACTGATTTAAAGAAAAGCAAAGATAGCAAGGCGAAAACAAAAACCTTCACTATCGATGAGTTTATCTCGGATGCTGAAGATTACGCAAAAGGCGCACCTAAGATAGTTAGTGAGCTAACCGCGGACACAAATAATAAACTAAACCTTAAACAAGCGATTAATGAAGCTAAACGCTATGTTGAGCTGACTGAAATTGAACATCAGCAAGCTCAGGAGGTTAAGGCTGGGGTGAGAAGTAAAGCTGACAAACCATTTCGCCGAGCAACGTTTACTTTAAGCGAAGATGCAATTGAGCAGCTGCATGATTTATCGGAAGGTACAGATCTCGCTAAATCTCATATCTTACGAATCCTCATTGATGAATTGTGTAATAAAGAACAAAATGAACAGCTGAAAAAGTTATTACAATCAAGAATTGGTTAATTTCTCCTATATTTTATTGAGCTTTGCTGTCTTTTTATCCTTGAAAGATACAAAAATTAGTCTAAAACACACCGTAAAAGTGTGTTTTCTGTTTAGATATCAATCTTAACTACATGAAAATACTCAACAAACACTGTTTGTTGAGTATTTTGTCATTAAGGCTAGTATTAGTTATTCAGTTTCTCTATAATATGCCACCCTTTTCAGGAACCTGAGGCGACGGTCTTGGGGAAATATAGCTCGAGCTGAAATTAATTTTGGAGTGACTCAAATGTCTAAAGTTTGCCAAGTAACAGGCAAGAAACCAGTCGTAGGGAACAACCGTTCTCACGCAAGAAACGCGACTCGTCGTCGTTTTTTACCTAACCTTCAATCTCACCGTTTTTGGGTTGAGAGCGAAAATCGTTTCGTTAAATTACGTTTAACTCCGAAAGGAATGCGTATTATCGATAAAAAAGGTATTGATGTTGTTTTAGCAGACATCCGTGCCCGTGGCGAAAAAGTTTAAAAACTTTTCTAGGAGAATATTATGCGTGATAAAATTCGTTTAGTTTCTAGTGCCGGTACTGGTCATTTTTATACTACTGATAAGAATAAAAAGACTATGCCAGAGAAGATGGAAATCAAGAAATTTGATCCAAAAGCTCGTAAGCACGTAATGTACAAAGAAGCTAAAATTAAGTAATTAATTTTATTTCTACTAAAAACCCGGTCTTACCGGGTTTTTTTATGTCTGTAATTTAGGATTAACGAGATAAATAGTTTTATGTTTAATACGCGCCATTATGCAAAAAAGTAAGTATGATTATGCTATTGGACGACTTGGAATGTTTTTATGAAATTATCGCGAACAGGCTGGAACAATGTCATTATTTTTTCAGTGATGATAATTATATTATTGATCAATGCTACCAATAATAAATTGTTCCCTAATGAAGAAGATGACAATCAGTCTGAAAGACTAATTCTCCCAGTGCATAGTGTTATTTTGACGTTATCAATAAATTTTCCAGCACAGCAGCAGGCATTGTTCGAACGTATTGGCCGGAATTGGCAGTTAACGGCTAAAGGTATATTGTTAGAAAAAACCAACCAACAAATTGAGCAAATGATGTTTGCTTGGCAGCAAAGTCGTGGTCTAGTGCAAGCAGCGGATATTGTTATTGATAGTGAGCAGGCTATCACGGTAAAGATAGCATTAGCCGGGGAAGATAACTTATTTGAATATACTTTATACCCGTTAACAGATCAGTTGTTAATATATCATCATCAAGAAAAGCAGTGGTTAGCTTTGCCTCCGACACTCTCACAGCAACTATTACCGATAAGTTGGTAATAGTGTTGTCATATGTGTGTTATTTGATTGAGAAGAGATTATGCCCGAATTACCAGAAGTAGAAGTGTGCCGTTTAGGTATAAGCCCTCATATAATCGCGAAACAAGTCACTCAGGTGATTATTCGCAATGCTAGCTTACGGTGGCCTATACCAGACGATATTCGCTCTGTAGTCGGCCTACCAGTGCTCAAAGTTGATCGACGCTCAAAATATCTTCTAATACGCTTCTCAACGGGAACATTATTGATCCATTTAGGCATGTCAGGCACTATCAGGGTTATCGAGCAAAGTACCCCTATAGCTAAGCATGATCATTTTGACTTAGTCTTTCAACACGGAAAAGCCTTGCGACTAAATGATCCTCGTCGCTTTGGTGCTGTTTTATGGCTAGAAAATGATCAGGATGAACTTGGTTTATTAACTAAATTAGGCCCTGAGCCGCTAAGTGATGATTTTTACCACGGATATTTATTCAGCAAAGCTAAGAATAGAAAAGTGCCAATAAAGACCTTTTTGATGAATAACCATGTAGTTGTTGGCGTAGGGAATATTTATGCTAATGAAGCATTATTCCAAGCAGGGATTTTACCAACGACTAAAGCGGGTGATATTAATGAAAACAGATTTAATAAGCTGACTGATATTATTCAGCAGGTGCTTAGTGCGGCTATTGCGCAAGGCGGCACAACGCTTAAAGATTTTACTCAAGCAGACGGGCGGCCAGGCTATTTTGCTCAATCCCTGATGGTGTATGGGCGAGCCGGAGAACCCTGTGTGAATTGCCAAACTAAACTCATTGAAATTAGACAGTCTAATCGTAGTTCAGTTTTTTGCCCTAGCTGCCAACAAGATTGATATTTAACTTAAGGCGAAACTTTAAACTTGGCTGTTTTCAAGTGCAGTTTTAACTACTGGATGCACAAATTGACTGACATCACCTTGATGAAGAGCTACTTCTTTCACTAGTGTTGATGAAATAAATGAGTTCTCTTCAGCTGGCGTTAGAAAGACACTTTCAAGCTCTGGCGATAAACGGCGGTTCATATTCGCTAGCTGAAACTCATACTCAAAGTCAGATACCGCACGCAAACCTCGAATTAGTACTTTGGCTTGGTGTTGTTTAGCAAAGTCGACTAATAAGCCCGTAAAGCCAACCACGGAAACATTAGGTAAGTCATGGGTGACTTGTTCAATCATGGCAACTCGTTGCTCTAGATCAAAACGAGGTTTCTTACTGGGACTTGCAGCAACACCTATAATGACTTCACTAAATAATTTACTAGCGCGAACTATTAGATCGCTATGGCCATTAGTTACGGGATCAAAAGTGCCTGGATATATCGCTTTTATTGTCATTATCTACAGTTATGTTTAGCGGTTGTTGTACATTATTGTAATAGGTGAAGTACCAAAGTGACAAGTAATTAGCCATAGAAATATGAAGCTAAGCCATGGATAATCAACAAAAATGAATAATTAATCAGAAATAAAATCAAAAAACCTTAAAGTATTTACTCAAAACGCTTTATATATACTTAATTTTGATAGTATTATTGAGTTAGTTTTAATCAAATTAAATAAGAAGTAGCTACATGAAAACCCGCGATAAAATAATCCAGGCCAGTATTGAATTATTTAATGAACAAGGAGAGCGTAATGTTACCACTAATCATATCGCTGCTCACTTAGCCATTAGCCCAGGTAATCTGTATTATCATTTTCGTAATAAAGAAGACATCATTCTTTCTATCTACGAAGAATATGCCCGTAGCTTATTATTAGAGACATTATCTAAGGTGTCAGAGGAGGGCAAACCCCTTGATTCTTTAGTCTTGTATATGGATTCAGTTTTTCAAACGACAATGAAATTTCGTTTCTTCTATAGCAACTTACCTGTGCTACTCGATAAAAACCCAAGCCTTAGAGAAAAGTATGTTGAAGTTCAGCAATCGATATCTGAGCGTGTAAGTCAATTACTTATTTCATTGAGAGCTGCTGATATTATTGACTTTCCTGATGATAGTTTAGCTGACATTGTTAGTATTCTTCGCCTTATCAATACTTTTTGGGTGAGTTTTTATCAAACGCAAACTATCGTCAATGAAGTTAATGATTCAGTTTTTTATCAAGGTGTTCTTAAGATATTGGTAATTTTACGTCCATATACTAAAGCGCATGCAATTAATGAACTTAATCAAGCGTGTGAATTGTACCAACAAAGATATCAAGAAGCTGTTGAGGCAGTATCGCTAGCATAAGCTAAGCGGTTAATTGAAATTGAAAGCTCTCAGGCTTTTCATAACCTTGACTGACTTTAAAATAATAGCTTTCAACACGTTGCGCTCTTTGTTGTACCTCATCTGACTGTACACTTTCCACGTTAGCGGGAAGTTGTGTCTTTTCAGCATTAGATATAACTTCGTCTTGGGCCAATAATGTTTGATTTATTAGCGTATCAAATTCATTGCTTGCAGCGGATTGAATATCATCATTAAAAGTTGCATTAGTCTTTACCTGTTGACTATTGTTAGTGCTACTTTTTTGAGGCGAAGCATCGTTGGTTTGTAGTTGTAGCTCGGACTGTGCAGAAAGTATTTTTTGGATTGCACTGGCTGCTACTCGTGTATCTTGTGTTGAAGGGTTTGCCGGGGCTAATGCGGCGGCATGGACTTTTTGCATCTTGGTGATAGTTGCTTGAGGATCGCCAGCAATACTACTTAAATCGACAGAAACTTCACCTCCCACGGCATATTTTTTTCCATCAGGACCTACCTCAAAAGTATAAGAAGGAGAGCCTGTAGTCCCACCGCCAATAGTTGCATGAGCTAATTCATGAGCTCTTACTTCTTTATCTCTATTTTGTAGTTTACTGATGGTTATCTCATCGGCGATTTCTTTATCATGTGCTATATCAGAGGCTTTATCATCCGAGCTGTTTTTTGGTTTAGCGCTTTGTTCTTCTTGATCTTGCTTAGGGTTGTGTTCATTTTGTTGTTGACCGCCTTGCTGGTTTTCACGTTCAGCAATAGAGCTCGCAGCATGTTCTGCTTGTTTTCGTAAATTAGCAAAATCGATTTGTTCATTATTTTGTGCAGGAGTCCGTGAACGCTCTTTCTCTGAGGCAGCACCTTTTTCAGCGGCTGAGGGATTGGTAGCAGCAACTTGTGTGATAATTTCTCGTTGATGATTCTCTCGACGTAAACCTTCCGTAGGTGGATTTACCACGGTTGCTAAGGGTAGGTTTGCTGTATGTGGAGTGATATTCATAGGTGATATTTTTTACCAATTCATGGTCGCTATATCTAATATATCAGGCAGTTACATCAAGTAAGGTGCCTAGTGAATCATCGGCACTCTTAATTACTTCTGTAGAGGCTTTTGCTTGGAACTCGGCCACTTTTAAGTTAACAATAGCTTGATTCAAATCAGGTAACTCTTGATTGTTATTTGGATTCGTCACTTCTGTATTGACTTCAGAAGTTTCAGTGGGACTATTCTGTTGCTCTACACCCAATGTAGTCGCTGCAACTATATCAGTTGCAGCTTGCTCGGCCGTTGCTCTAGCATTTTGTAAGCCTTGCACACCTGAGTTAAACGCTGTTGGTATTTCCACTGGAACCCTCCAATGCAGATAAATCTATTGGTTAATTATTGACCTAAAACACAGGAAAGTAAAGCTAAAAAGACCTTGGGATTAAGCTATCTCAGGGTCTTTGAGTATTTAACCTTTACTAAAATTATCGTTTAACCAATGAGTTAGTACTTGATGAAATTCATTCAAGTGAGAAATAAAGGGCGCGTGAGAAGCGTGCTCAAATAAATGTTTGTCACTATCTGGAGCTAAAAGGGTAATCTGCTCAATCGCGGCTTTAGGTACTAAGCTATCATTTTGCCCATATAAGCGTAAAAAAGGCTGCTTTATATCGGGTAATGTTTTGCGTAAATCACAATGACTTAATAGGTCCAGAGATTTACTTAATGTTTGTTGATTGGGTAAGTTGTGTGCCATAACTAACTGGGTAATTAGCTTTAGATCTTGTCTTATATGCGGGCTACCCATAGCTTGAATCTTTAAGAAGCCTCTGATTGTTTTTGCAGTATCTTGGGCTAATTGCTGGTGAAAGCTTTTCAGGACATTAGGTTTAATGCCGGGCCAGCCATTCATTGGTTGCTCAACAAAGTAGGGGCTACTGGCAACAGTAATTAAACCGAGTACTTTCTCAGGATACGACAGTGACATTTGACTTGCCACTAAACCACCTAATGACCAACCAAGATAAACCGCTGGTTGCTCAATAGTTCGTTCAATTTGCTGGCAAATATTTTCCAAATGATAAGGGGCTATCTCAACACTATTATTTGTTCCAAAGCCAGGTAAGTCGATCGTTATTAATTGATAGTTACTGTTACTTTGTTCATTGAATAGAGTTAATAACGGCTGCCAAACACCTGAATTTAATCCCCAACCATGAATTAAAACAACGGGAATGGCGTTCTTATTTAGTGGGGTATTAGTTGGGAATGTGGAAAATGCTAAGCTTTTTGCCATGCTTACTACTACACGATTAAGTTCAAAGGGCTAGTTTATCTCATCTTTAGCTCATATCATATTAAGTGCTAAAAAAAGGATAGTGAGATGGCATGGCAGCTGGGTATTAAGCAATTTAAGCGGTGTTTTTTTCAAGCTATCAGCGGTATTAGCTGTTGTGACTTATGCGGGGAAAACGTTAAAAAGACCGTATTGCTAGGTTGTCCTCTACCGCAGACATTGCTTTGTCAGCATTGTATAAATGACTTACCCTTCTTTAATCAGGCATTGATCGCTGGAAACTTACTTAGTTGGCCAGCGATACACAGTGCTTTACCAAATATTAACTTTGATCGGCTTTTTTCACTGGCTCCTTATATCTATCCTTTGGATCATTGGTTGAGTCAATTTAAATACTCAGGACGGTTTGAGTTGGCGCAACTATTTAGTGCCTTACTCTGTGCGCAGTGGCAAGCCATGTTTGCAGACAGTAGAGTACCTGCTGTTGACTTGGTTTTATCTGTACCATTAAATATCAAAAAATGGCAAAGTCGGGGTTATAATCAAGCACACCTTATTGCAAAGTCATTTTCTCAGCAGTTAACTTTACCTTATGACGATAAACTCGTTGTTAGAATTAAAAACAATGACAGTCAGATGGGAAAAACCGGTAGCCAGCGACGAAAAAACCTAACCAATGCCTTCACGTTACAACACCCGTTAACAAGTGACATTAAGCACATAGTACTCATTGATGATGTGGTAACGACAGGCACAACTGCCAGTGAAATAACTAGACTATTAAAGGAAGTAGGTGTTGAAACCGTAACCTTAGTAACGGTTTGTTTAACCTTACCTAAAACAAATTAACATAAGTGTTTTTATAATTAATCTGATTTCGATCTTTAGTTATAGGGTGTAGAAAATGCCTTACTGAAAAATAAACTATTCGCGAGTAATTTGGCACTACCATGCCAATACCCTCTAAAAGCTAACACCTCTGTTGTCGCTATTACTCTACCTTTTCCTACATTATGTGCGACGATAGCAGCATTATGTGCCAAACGGTTTACTAAGTTCTTATCGGCATAACCACTTAACAGAGGGGATGGTGTATATTCAGCTAAAGTAACAAAGGGTTTTAATGGCTGTTCCATAATTAAATTACTGTTGCGAAATAGTGGTAATAGACTCTTTTGGTAGCCATAAGCCAGCGGGTGACTAGTATCTAATTCAACCTGAAAAATGGCGCCAGCAATTCGCTTGCGACTAGCAAGTGCTTCTTTATCTTTATAATTAAGTTTTTCATTATTGAACAGCTGATCTATCTGATCTTTAGTAACAAATCTTGCACGTAATATTTCTAGTTTAGCGAGCCATTTAGAAGCACGTTTTTGGCTGATAATCACGCCACCTTGTTTTACCCATTGTTTTAATTGCTCAGCGGTATGATCATTAACATGTTGGTAATTACCATCAACCAGAATGATATGAGTATAAGTGGTCAAATCAATACGTTTTAACTGACTGTGGTCGATAATAGACAGCGGAATATTTAAGGTCTCATCAAGGTAAAAACGCATTTCGCCGGCTTCATATTGAGATATGCCGTTCCCACCCAATAGCAGTGTTTTAACTTTGGCTATTGGCTTTATGGAGCTACTTCCAATATCAACCCCTTTCATTGTTAAGCCTGTGCTGATGTTATGTAAAGGCATACCTATATTATTGCTAGTGGCAACTAATTGCGCTTGCCAGTTTTTATTCTGTTGAATACCTGCAGGGATCACTATACTACCGGGGTTAAAATGTTTTGTTTTCCCATTTATTAAGCTAGAAAATGATTTGGTTGCCACTCTGGCTTTGATGCCTTTGTTTAATAAGTTGTTGAGCAACTTAGGTGCTAAAAAGTGGTGCCATTCAAAAACATAACCGTAAACTAATTTTTTTGCTTCATTTGGAGTAAAGGGGTTAGAAGATGACCAAGCATTTTTCGCCAGTTTCAAGCCTCGAGTACGATCAATTTGAACACTTTCAATATTCATTGCCAAAGGCATAGTCCAACCGGAAACATCATAAAAAGTATTATCCTTAAAATTAGTTTGTTGGTTAAATAAAGCTTGGATCAGACGAAACTGTGGCTGTGCTAAGGGTAAATAATAGCTACTGTTTTTCTTATATTTATTATCTTGAAATTCAAAGTCAGCCGTCAGTGGGTATACGTTAATTTTATGTTGTACTAATTTTTCTAATAAGACATTGAGACGATAGTTATCTTTATCTTCATGTAATAAATAGCCATCATAGTTTGCGTTTTTGGCCAACTGATTACTTTGTTTGTAAAAATCACTGCGGTATTTTTTTAACTGCTTTCTATTTTCCCATGCTCCATTAATGGTGGAAAGTGATGTCGTCACATGATTTTCGATACTAAATTCTAGAGTGAGTAAGCCATTAATAGTTTGTTGTTGCATACCTCTCGCGCTGGCTTGTTCAAACAGAACACCTATGCTGCCATTAATATCTGGGTAGGTTGATCCTTTACCATAATAAAAGTCATCAAAATTCTCTTCACTATAATAAAGGCGCTGTTGTTTGTCTAAAGCGGCGGCGTGAAAAGTCGCCAACGTCGTGGTTAATTCAACATTTCTTTTTGGGGTCAATGGGTGGGTACGGCTTTGAATACCAGGTTGGAAAAAATAACTGCTGTTGTGACCCATTTCATGGAAGTCACCAACCACGTGGGGTTGGTATTGGTGAAAGTATTTTAATCTGTTTTGACTCTCTTGCTGAGCAAGTAATAACCAGTCACGATTTAGATCAAACCAAAAATGGTTGGTACGCCCAGTAACCCAGTCTTGATGATGTTCAATATGGTTAGCGTCACTGTTATTACTGGAATTTCGGTACGTACTCACCCAATTCACAAATCGATCCATACCATCGGGGTTGATACTTGGCTCAAGTACAATGACCGTATTAGCAAGTAACTCAGTCATTTTTTTATCGGTATTTGCTGCTAAGTAATAGGCAACTATCATTGCAGCATTGGCACCACTAATTTCATCACCGTGTACACTATAACCTAACCAAAGAACTAGAGGAGATTCACTTGATTCTTGTTTATCGAACTGCTCTTGTTGTGTTGTTAACAAATCACGTTCATTGAGTATTTTTGATAAATTGGCTAGGTTTTCAGGGCTAGAAATGGTCACCAGTAATTGATCACGTTGCTGCGCAGTTTTACCCATAGAAGTAATACTTACCCGTTCTGAATCATGAGCAAGCTGATGAAAGTAGCTTTTTAGTTGATCGTATCTGACATGACGTTGACCTATTTCAAAACCTAACGTGCTGCTAGGTAAGGGGATATCAGTGCTAAATTGATTCTCTTTCGGTAAATAATTTTGCACTGGTTGGGCGATTAGCCAACTAGAACAGAATAAAGAAAATGATAAAATTAGAATTCTTATAAGTAACATCGACGAGCCCCTTTGATTGACTCGCCTAAAGTATCAAATAAAAGGGTAAAAATCATTAGCACATAAGTAAATAGCAGCGTAAAATGATCATACTTGAGTAAAACAGTCAGGTACTTTTACATTGCTGCTAAATGATTTGTAAAGCTGGAAAAGTATCCGAGAGCAAAGAGAGTTAACATAATGATTACTATTTCAGAAAGTGCCCAAAAGCATTTTATTAATTTACTTTCACAACAAGCTGAAGGTACACATATCCGTGTTTTTGTTGTAAATCCAGGTACAGCTAAAGCTGAATGTGGTGTTTCATACTGTCCACCTGATGCGGTAGAAGCAGATGATATTACCCTGCCGTTTGACGGTTTTTCAGCAATGGTTGATGCTGACAGTAAAGGCTTTTTAGAAGAAGCTGAAATTGATTTTACTACCGATCAAATGGGTTCGCAGTTAACGTTGAAAGCACCTAACGCAAAATTACGCAAAGTTGCCGATGATGCTCCATTGTTTGAACGAGTGCATTACTTCTTACAAGCTGAAGTTAACCCACAGTTAGCAGGTCACGGCGGAGAGTGTACTTTAGTCGAAATTACTGATGATGGTTATGCGGTTTTACAATTTGGCGGCGGTTGTAATGGTTGTGCACAAATTGATGTCACCGTAAAAGATGGCATTGAAAAGCAATTGATAGAATTGATGGCTGGTGAAATCATCGGCGTTAAAGATGCCACAGAACATGAACGCGGCGACCATTCATATTACTAAGCCGATATAAATTGAAAATTTAACTGAAGTTAGATGAATAAATTACTCGAAAAACTAGGCCAAAATCCGCAATACAGTTTAACGCTGTTTTTACGTGGACTTGGCCTTTTTGTTATTGGTTTACTTTTTGTTGCCTTAGGTTATTTTTATCATCACCTTTGGCAGATTATAGGCGTAATAATACTTAGTCTTGCTTGTCTACTCGCTGCATGGGGCTACTTAGGCATATTTGCCAATCGTTGGCTGAACATTCTCCATCTTACTAAACCAAGATCTAGATCTAAATAAACTCATGAATACTCTGATTAATTTAATAGAATACTACTGGCTTATTATTACCCTGTTTTTGCTAGCGGTTATTGCAACGCTATCGTTATGGCCAGCAGAGCACTTACCACAAGTACCAGGTAGTGATAAAACCCATCACTTCATTGCCTATGGTGCTTTGATGTTACCAGTTGCGCTGAGAAAGCCTAAACATTGGTTATGGATTGCCTTAAGCTTTACTGTTTTGAGTGGCGCAATTGAATTAATTCAGCCTTATGTTAATCGCTATGGCGAATGGTTAGATATGGCCGCAAATGTTGCAGGTTTAGCCTGTGGCATTGTGGCCGCAAAAATTATCCTGCACTTAAAGATGGTTACATTAAATAACACTTGATCACATAGGCTATACAAATGATCGGTTAATCGTTGACAGGCATCAAGCTTGCTTCGTTTTAGCGTGTTAATATTGACGCACTTTTAAGCAATCAAGCCATTTACCTTATGTCGAAAGAAACTCCTGCTCATCATCTTCCAGTAACACATCCACCAAAGCGTTTATGGCAAAAAATTGCTTCCGTTATTGCCAAGGGAAGTTTTAGCATGGCAGCTATTGGCGTTGTCGCCACAATAATTTATGGCGGTGATGTTGAGGCTGATATTAAAGCAGCAATGGGAGCAACGACCTTTTTCTGTGGTGCTGTTGGTGTGGTATGTCAAGCCATGGGCGGCACTAGCATCCCTAACTTAAAGCCAGCACCCAAAGACTCTGAATAACAGCCTCTAAGTACTTTCTTGTCGATAACAATGAAAGTGCCAAGCTAAAGTGGCGCCTCTAGCCAGCATAAAAATAGAAAAAGCTGCCCATAGGCCATGGTTGCCGAAACTCTGTAATAAAAACCATGATGGGAAGAAACAAGCAAAGGTAGCAATCACCATGCTGTTTCGCATTATTTTAGCCTGCATTAATCCAATATATACGCCGTCATATAAGAAACACCAACAGCTCACTAAAGGCAGTAATATCATCCAGTTGATATAGTGCGCGGCAAATTCAATAACACTATCGATATCAGAGATAAGTGATAAAAGAACATTACCTAAGGTTGCAAACAATAAAGCATACAAGCAAGCAAAGGCAAAACTCCAAAATAAGGCAATACGTACAGTATTTTTAAGTTGTTTATTGTCTTTCTCTCCATGTGCTTTACCCACCATAGCCTCGGCTGCATTGGCGATACCGTCTAACCCAAAGGAAATAAGTAATAAGAAGTTCATTAGGATAGCATTAGCGGCAACAACCGTATCACCCAATCTTGCTCCTTGAAAAGTGATAAATAAAAAGCAAACTTGTAAACATAAGGTGCGAATTAGAATGTCACGGTTTAGTTGGAAGTAATTCAGTAACACCTGTTTATCAAATAACTCTCTGCTCAGTTGCTGTAAATTACTAAGAAGCTTCACCAAGGTACTTCTGTAGCATCTAGCAATGAGTGTAATACCAAGGAACATGCCTGAATATTCTGCGAGTAGGCTGGCAAGTGCTACCCCGCGTACTTGCCAGTTAAACAGATAGACAAAAATCAAATCTAAGCAAATATTGATTAAATTAGTAGCAATGAGAATCCACATCACCGTTTTACTTTGTTGGTTACCAATAAGCCAACCTAAGATAACTAAATTTGCTAATGCCGCGGGTACTCCCCATATACGTATTTGTGCATATTGACTGGCATAAAACTGTACTTTTTCTGAACCACCAGCAATGGTTAAGGCAATATCTAAAAAAGGGCCTTGTAGCAGAATAAGTAAAATTCCGATTAAAAAAGCCAAGCTAATACCACGCAACAGTATCAATAAATTTTTCGAAATATTACCTAGACCTAATGACTGTGCACTTAAGCCAGTAGTCGACATTCGTAAGAAACCGCATAACCAAACGATTGAGGTTATTAACATGGCACCAATGGTACTTCCGCCCAAAAAATATGCATGTTCGAGGTGACCAATTACAGCAGTATCGACTAAACCGAGCAATGGCACTGTTATATTTGATAAGACCATTGGCAAGGCTAAATAGAATAAGCGCTTATGTTGATCTAGACGGCTAGTTTTAATCAAAAAATATCCTAAAGTTCTAGTGATTTAACGGAAAAAACGTTATTTTAACCGATACCAATCGATATGATTTTTTACTCAGGTAAATATTTCTTTATGGGTATTGGTATCTTCTTCTTTTTAAAGGTATATACCATGAAACGCATAGTGCAGACACTTTTTTTGATTTCATTTTTATGCAGCGTTTCGCTCAGTAGCTATGCGGCAGTAATCTTACAATATCATCATGTCAGTGATAACACGCCGGCAAGTACCAGTATTTCGCCAAAGCAATTCGAAGTTCATTTACAATACCTGAAAGATAACAATTTCAAAGTGGTGCCACTATCAGAGCTAGTTAACGGTATTAAAAAGCAACAACCACTGCCTGATAAAAGTGTCGCAATTACCTTTGATGATGCCTATATCGATGTTTTAACGCAAGCCAAGCCTATCTTAGATAAGTTTAACTTCCCGTACACTATCTATGTAAATCCCGGTATTATTAACCGTAATGAAGGCAAAAAATCTTCACATTATTTATCATGGCTACAGCTAAAGGCAATGGCGGATGAAGGGGTTATTATCGCCAATCATGGTTTTGAACATGACTCTATGTCGCGTATCACTGAAGGTTTAACACAAACACAATGGTTAGCTAAACAAACAGAGTTATTACTAAAAGCAGAAGCGACAATTAAAGAACACACAGGTCAAAGCTGGCGATATTATGCTTACCCTTATGGTGAGTATAATATGGCTGTACAAGCGTGGGCAAAAGCCAATGATTTTGTCGCATTTTCTCAGCAATCAGGTGCAATTGACTTAACAACTGATTTAACAAGTGTGCCCCGTTTTCCTGCCTCAAAACCTTACGATAAAATTTCAGGTTTACGCGATAAACTCAACTCATTAGCCTTTAATATCAGCTTTAAAGGTGAGCAAGCTGAAACAACTTTTAAACACAAAGAGGCTAAAAGCATTACCTTTGAAGTTGAAACCGGTGACTTTTATAAATCAGGCCTTAATTGTTATATCTCAGGTTTAGGCAAACAAAAAATCAGCTGGCATGATGACAATAGTTTTAGCATCAACTTTTCTAAAGATCTACCGGTTGGTAGAGTACGAGCTAATTGCACGGCAGCAAGTATTAGTAAACCAGGGCGATACTATTGGTATTCAAAACCTTGGTTTATATTGAAAGAAGATGGCAGCTGGTACCACCTTTAAGCGCTTCTTTTTCCTTTCATTAAGCACTGCCTTAACTTCTATATAAGGCGACTATTTTTTGGTAGTCGCTGACTAATTTATCATTATTAATACTCGGTAATTCTCCCACTACCTGTTCAGGTTTAAATATTGCCGCAATTTCCCCTAAAGGGTTAATCAGCACTAGTGATGCGCTGTGATCCACCCAATAGTTTTCATTTTCTACATTTGTGTCGGCACCTTTTTTACTCGCTTCCTTACTCGTTATGGCATACATTAGACCCAAATTACGTGAAAAAGGGAACAGCACATCATGCTCTGCGCGGAGTGCTTTAAAGTCGTTATTAAAATAAGCAATATATTGCGCGAGCTTTTCAGTGGAGTCTCTTTTGGGATCAACCGAGACTAATAATACTTGGCTGTTATTGGCTATGGCGGTGAGATCATCAAAGATGAAATTGAGGTTTTGTAGCGTAGTAGGGCAAACATCAGGGCAAGACGTATAGCCAAAAAAGACTAAAGACCATTTACCTTGCAAGTGTGTATTACTAAAATCCTTACCCAACTCATCCGTTAAGGTGAATGCTGATATTGGCCGAGCTTGTTGATAATACAAGGCACTTTCAGGCATTGGTAATTTTTTTACCTGTTTGATAAAGTGAAAGCCCACTGCACCAGCACTGATTGAGATAAGGGCGATAAGAGCATAAATAGTTTTATTCATTAAGTTCTGCTTATTTAAAGGTAATGGTTAGCTCATAGGTAACCAGTAATGATCGACTAGTAAAAGAATAAACAGCAACATCAAGTGTACTATAGAGAACTTAAAAGTCGCCATGGCAGTTTTATCTGTTGCATGAAACTTAAGTTGCCAAGCATAGGCAAAAAAGATCAAATTCAGCGTACAAGCTCCAACTAAATAAAGCCAGTTACTCATGCCAACCAAATAAGGTAATAAACACACAATAAAGAGCAATACGGTATACAGAAGAATTTGAGTTTTAGTGAAACTGACTCCGTGAGTAACAGGCAACATAGGAATATTTACTTTGGCATATTCATTTTTCCGATGAATGGCTAAAGCCCAAAAGTGTGGCGGTGTCCAAGTAAAAATAATTAATACAAGCAATAGCGCGTTAGGGGCTATTTCATTGGTCATTGCCGTCCAACCAAGTAGTGGCGGGATAGCACCAGCAAAGCCACCAATAGTAATATTTTGCGGCGTAGCTCGTTTCAAATACATGGTATAGATAAAGCTATAACCCACTAAACCTGACAGTGTTAAAAAAGCGGTGAGCGGATTGACCAAACTATACAGCATAACAAAGCCTATTAGAGCAATGCTAGTGGCAAAAATAATGGCACTCGTTACGCTCACTCTTCCTTCAGGTAAAGGCCTGTTATGTGTTCGACCCATGATGCGGTCAATCTTTTCATCAACAATATGATTGATAGCTGCAGCAGCAGAAGATAATAAACCAATACCTAACATTGCAGGCAGTAACAATTGCCATGGTAAACCACCGGGAACAGATAAGCTCATGCCAACCAGTGCGGTTAGCACTAATAAAGCAACCACCTTAGGTTTTGTCATATCGTAATAAGCACGCCAATTACTCAATAGTTCACGAATACTTAAATACTTAGCTGTTTGAGTAATTACACTGGGTAGTGTGTTAGTTATGCTCTTATTCATAGAGTGACTCCTCGGAATTTTGTTTTAACTTGAAGGCTAAGGTGATCAAGCTCAGCATTAAACAAACGGCAACTAAGTTATGTGCAACTGCCACTTTGAGCGGTAATGAAAACCAAATATTACTAACACCTAATGATATTTGCACAACTAATAAACAGAGCAAAACAATGGCGGTATACTTGATAGCATGTGTCCTTGCTTTAAGAAAAACTATTATGGCTAACCAGGCAAGAAATACAGTAGTAATAATGGCACCTAAACGATGGCTAACATGAATGGTTACTCGCTCATTGTGAGCTAAGTGACCAAACTCATAACTTGCTTTGTCAGGTGGAATTAACTGAAAAGATTGCTCGAAACTTAAGTTCGATAACCAGTCCCCTTGGCAAACAGGTAATTCGACACAGCTCATTGCAGCATAGTTTGAAGAGGTCCAGCCACCGAGGGCAATTTGTGCTGTTAAGATGACAATGCCTAGTAATGCATAACCGCTATATTTCTTCAGCTTAAAATCAACAAGGTTCGATCCCTGTGCATTAATACCCTTAGCCTTGATGCGTAAATATAATAAAAACAACAAGCATAGCGTACTGAAACCACCAAGTAAGTGACCCATTACCACTATTGGCATTAATTTCAGTGTTACAGTCCACATACCTAACGCTGCTTGAAAAATAACAACGCATAAGATAGTTATAGGTAGAAATAGTGGATAACGGGTTATTGAGTTTTTTGTAAAACGTAACTTAATAGCAAGAAAAGCAATTGCTAAGATAAGTAAACCAAGACTGCCAGCGAAATAGCGATGAATCATTTCATTCCAAGCCTTGGCTGGCTCTACTGCTCTTTCAGGAAAGGCTTGTTCAGCTGCTGCAATCTGTTCACTGGTTTGTGGTACATCAATCAAGCCATAACAAGTCGGCCAGTCTGGACAACCTAGACCTGCATGGGTGAGACGAGTGTAGGCACCTAGCCCGATAACTACTATGGCTAATAATATGCTAACAAGTACTAAACGCCTGAGTGTTTGCGTTTCTGATATCCGAGATGTCATTTGACTTGGCATTGATTAACCCACCTTAGAATATTTCAAAAGTTTTTTCATATCGGCGACAATAGCTTTACCAAAAGCCGCTTGTTGTTGCTCTTTTGTTGGCAGCGGATGACGTAAAATAATGTTACCTAGCGGGTCGGCAATAAGTACTTGTGCCTCTTGTAATAAATTATTCATTTGTGGCGTTAAACTCAGTATTTTCCACTGACTTTTACCAAGCTGCTGACTTTGTTGAGCAGAAAATATAGTGTTTGTGAGCATCACTGGCGTGACTCTAGGCATATCCTTGCCCAATACTACATAACTGTTATGTACCGTTTCAATACTATGTAAACACATGTCAGGACATGTCTTAGGTAGTCGGTAAATTATAAGCCATTGTTTAGCAAGGTTTTGCTCACTAATACCTAAGTCAGTGAGTGTTAAAGGTTGTGACAATAATTTACCTTGGTTGGTAACTCCAAGATCTAACCATTGATTATCTAAGGCTAATTTGGCTAATAAAATAGGGAGGACAAACACTGTTAAAAGTAATATCAGGCTACGGCGATTTTTAGTCGCCGGTATATTTTTATTGCTCATGGTATTTCTCTCACTTGTATTAAGTGCATTGTTCATTTCAACCATGTTTTCTCACCTTATTTTTATTGTTGTTATATTTTTACTTTATTGTGCAGAGGATAAAAGGCTTGTTGCATCTGCACTTTTATCCATTACTTTTTTTTGTGTTTTTCTTTTGAAAAAAATCATTAATATTAACCAAGCGATGGCTAAAGAAGCCCATTGAAAGGAGTAGCCAAAATGTTTTTCTGGCGGCATAACAATGGGGTGCCAATTCTTGTTGAATCCCATTGCTTCATCTTTATTTAGATACACAACAAAAGGCAGTAAAGGCATATTTAATAAGGCAGAGAATTTGGCTAATTCAATTTGTTGTACCCGTAAAGGCCAGCTGGGCTTTGAAAAATCTTGTTCTGTAAGCATGATACCTTGCTCAACAATACGTACGTGTCCTTGAAACTTATACTGTCCGTGTAACGGGGGGATATCGGGTATTATGCTGCGGTCAATGGAGCCTTGTACCCAACCTAAGTTTACTAATACAGCATACTTGGGTGTGTGAACAACCTGTAATACGCGATAACCTAACGAACGCTTTTCTACTTGATTATCGAGTAAAAACAGATGCTTCCCATCAAACTGTCCAATAATAGTTATCGGGAAATCATTGATACCTTCTTTACCAACAAGCCGATTTTCTGTTGCAATTGTGATGATTTCATCAAGTGTTAATGGGGACTGTTGGTTAAGTTCAGTAATACGAGTTAAACGCTGTTCTTTTTCGACTCCTCGATTATATTGCCAGAAAGATAGTTTGATTAAGCAAATAAAAACGATAAGCGTTAGCCCTAACCAAAGGGCACTTCTTACGAATGATTGAGTAAGTATTTTTTTACACTTATCGGTAGTCTGCAAAAATTAGGCCTTATAAAATATAGACAAAAACGAAAAGCATTACCCATACCACATCGACAAAATGCCAATACCAATTTGCTGCTTCAAAGGCAAAGTGATTCTCTGGGGTGAAGTGTCCTTTTAAAACTCTTAGCCACATTACGATCAGCATAATACAGCCCAAAGTAACATGCATACCGTGAAAGCCAGTAAGTAGATAGAAGCTATTACCATAGACACCACTGTCTAGAAATAGACGCATCTCTTCTGAATAACCATGGGCATATTCTTGAATTTGAAAAAACATAAAGGTGACGCCGAGTATTATGGTTAAACCCAACCATGCCTTTAGGTGGCTACGGTTATTTTTGATTAAAGCGCTATGAGCAAAATGGGCAGTCACAGAAGAAGTTAATAATAAAACCGTATTAATTAAAGGTAAGCCATACCAGCCCATAGCACTAGTGGTGGTGCCATCAGGGGTTGTTAATAAAGGCCACTGTGCAATGAAATCTGGCCAAAGTACTGCAGCAGTTTCAGCATTATTTCCAGCACCCGCTAACCAAGGTATAGAAAATACTCGTAAATACAGTAATGCACCAAAGAAAGCGGCGAAAAACATCACTTCTGAGAAGATAAACCAACTCATACCTTGGCGAAATGAATTATCCATTTGATGTGAATATTTGCCAGTTAATGATTCATTAATCACATCACTGAACCAACCCACCAGCATATAAACCACAAGGGCTATGCCAGCAAGGAGTAAGTATCCACCGTAACCACTCTGATCTTTTGCTAAGTCGGTTACATAGTTGCCCGCACCAAAGGCAATCATAAACAGTGCAACAGCGCCAACAATTGGCCAATGGCTTTGGCTGGGTACGTAATAACTTTCGTATGCTTTGTTAGTCATTTTCTATCCCTTCTTTCTGGTAGAACCCTATGACGATTTCTCGGTAATGTCATACAAGGTATAAGATAACGTTAAAGTCGTAAGATCTTCAGGCAGTGCTAAATCAACATAAAACTGCAATGACATCTCAACATCTTCACCGGCTTTTAACGGTTGTTGAGTAAAACAAAAACATTCAATTTTATGGAAATAACTTGCTGCTAAACCTGGAGCTACGGATGGAACGGCTTGGCCGATAATGTCATGTTGTGCATTGTTTTTGGCATAAAAAGAAACTAATTTCATTTCACCCGGATGCACAGTTATTTCGTTAATAAGTGGCTCGAACTTCCATGGAATGCCTTTTGCATTTCGAGTAATAAATTGCACTTTGATGGTTCGTGACTTGTCTACACTACCTGCTTCATAGGCGACTGCGGTAGTATTAGTCTTACCATTTAAACCCGTAATATCACAAAATACATCGTATAAAGGCACGAGCGCAAAACCAAAACCAAACATAGCCACAACGACCAGCATCAACTTTTTTACCGTCTTGTTATTGCTGCTAACGGCATTGATACTGGTTTTGTTGTGGTCATTCTCTTGCATATTATCTAGTGCTCATGCTGATCGGCATTATCAATATCGCTCTGTGGCGGCGGTGTGCTAAAAGTATGATACGGAGCAGGGCTTGCCACCGTCCATTCTAAACCTATAGCGCCATCCCAAGGTTTAGCTGGCGCTTTCTCACCACCACGAATACATTTGATTACCACCGCTAAGAATATTAATTGTGATAAACCAAAGGCAAAACCGCCAATACTGACCCATTTATTAAAGTCGGCAAATTGCAGTGCATAATCTGGGATTCTGCGCGGCATGCCAGCTAATCCTAAAAAGTGCATGGGGAAAAATAGCAAGTTGACAGAAATTAATGAACACCAGAAGTGCCACTTACTCAACGTGTCGTTGTACATATGTCCTGTCCATTTAGGCAGCCAAAAATAAGCGCCTGCATAAAGGGAAAATAAAGAACCAGTCACTAACACATAATGAAAATGAGCCACTACAAAGTAGGTATCATGATATTGAAAATCAACTGGTGTCATCGCTAACATCAAGCCAGAGAAACCACCAATGGTGAACAATATGACAAAGGCGATAGAGAACAACATGGGTGTTTCAAAACTTAATGAACCACGCCACATGGTGGCAACCCAGTTGAACACTTTTACGCCTGTGGGTACGGCAATCAACATGGTGCAATACATAAAGAATAACTCACCAAATAACGGCATACCCGTGGTGAACATATGATGTGCCCAGACAATAAATGATAGTAAAGCTATTGATGAAGTGGCATAAACCATTGAACTATAGCCAAACAAACGTTTACGGGAGAAGGCTGGAATCGTCGTAGAGACAATGCCAAAGGCTGGCAAAATCATAATATAAACTTCAGGATGCCCAAAGAACCAAAATATATGCTGGAACATCACCGGATCACCACCACCTGCGGCATCAAAGAAGCTAGTACCAAAATAGGTATCGGTTAGTAACATAGTGACTACGCCGGCGAGGACGGGCATCACCGCAATTAATAAATAAGCGGTAATGAAAAAGGTCCAAACAAATAGAGGCATTTTCATGTAGGTCATACCTGGAGCACGCATGTTCATAATGGTAACAACAATGTTAATTGCGCCCATGATGGATGAAATACCCATGATATGTACGGCAAATACAAAGAAAGCAGTACTACCATTTGAGTAGGTTGTAGATAACGGTGCGTAGAAGGTCCAACCAAAATTAGGTGCACCACTCTCCATAAAGAATGAGCCCAGTAAAATAGCAAAAGCAAAGGGAAGAATCCAAAAGCTCCAGTTATTCATGCGAGGTAAAGCCATATCAGGCGCACCTAGCATCATCGGTAACATCCAGTTAGCGAACCCGGTAAAGGCGGGCATAATTGCGCCAAATACCATCACTAAACCATGTACAGTGGTTAACTGATTAAAAAAATCAGGTTCAACTATTTGCAAACCTGGCTGAAATAACTCAGCACGAATAACCATGGCCAAAGCGCCACCGGTTAAAAACATAATAAAAGCAAACCATAAATATAAGGTGCCGATATCTTTATGATTCGTGGTGTAGAGCCAGCGTTTTATGCCAGTCATCTTATGGTCATGGTCTGAGTCATGATGTTCGTCGTGCGAATCTTGTGTTATAACGTCTGTAGTCATTTTATATCCCCCTACTTCGCACTAGCAGCATCAACAGCTGCAGGTTGTACTAAATCACCAGTATTATTACCCCAAGCATTACGCTCATAAGTCACAACGGCGGCTATTTCAGTTTTGGTTAATTGATTGGCAAAAGCAGCCATAGCAGCATTTTTCTTACTACCGTTTAGCACCATATCTATATGAACAGCAATATCTCCCGTTGCAATTACACTGCCTTTAAGCGCAGGAAATGCTGGCGGTAAGCCTGCACCTGTCGGTTGATGACACGCCACACAAGCTTTCATATATACTTTTTCGCCCATAGCCATTAATTCATCATGGCTATACACTTTCGCTAAATCTTCGGTGGGTGTTTCAGTTGCCTCTGCTACTGCTGCTGTTATAGCGGTAGTTTCAACGGGTGCGGACGCTGATACTTCTTGTGCTGTACCTCCAGCAGAAGAATTTTCTACAGCAGCTTTAACATCAGATGCTTGCACAGCATCACCAGTATCATTGCCCCAAGCATTACGCTCGTAAGTAACAACAGCAGCAATTTGTTTCATGCTTAATTGCTTGCCATAACCTTGCATACCGGTACCGGCTTTACCATCAAAGACGGTTTTAATATGTGTTGCGATATCCCCCATAGCTACAGGGCTTCCTTTAAGTGCAGGAAATGCTGGCGGTAAACCAGTACCAGATATTTGGTGACATGCGGCACAATAAGCAACATAGGTGGTTTCACCTAAAGTCATCAATTCATCCATAGACACTTCTGCATTCAATGATGCTTTTTCAGCTTCTGCAGCTTGCGCAATCATTTGATGTTGTTCATCAAGCCATTTGGCATAATCCGCTTCAGATTTCACCTCAACAACAATGGGCATAAAACCATGATCTTTACCACATAACTCAGCACACTGGCCGCGGTAAACTCCAGGTTTGTCAACCTTAGTCCATGCCTCATTGATGAAGCCAGGGTTAGCATCTTGTTTAACAGCAAAAGCAGGAACCCACCAAGCATGGATAACATCGTCCGAGGTAATTAAAAAACGCACTTTTTTATTGGCAGGAATAACCAGAGGTTTATCCACTTCTAGCAGATAATTTTCACCTTTTTCAGTCATTGTCTCTTGATTTTGGTATTGCTCACGCGGTGTAGAAAGAACAGAATAGTATTCGATATCTTGATCGAAGTATTTGTAATGCCATTTCCACTGAGAACCCGTTATTTGGATGGTAACATCAGAGTTAGTGTTGTCTTCCATGGCAATTAAAGTATGTGTTGCAGGTATCGCCATCGCGATTAAAATGACTATGGGTATTGCTGTCCACAATATTTCAACCTTAGTGCTTTCATGAAAGTTAGCAGGTTTTACCCCTTTAGATTTTCGATGAAAAGCCATCGACCAAAACATAGCGCCAAATACTATTACACCAATGGCGGTACAAATGTACAGCACTAGCATATGCAAATCATATACATCTCGGCTAACGGCAGTAACCCCTTTAGTCAGGTTTAACTGCATTTCTGCCCAGGCTGAATTGGTAAACAGACTCACCAATACTAGCCAAAATAGCTTATGTTTCCCCACACGGCATCTCCTCTTGGTATTCATAGAGAACAGATGTGCAGCAATGTACTTCATAACCACTGAACTGTTTATCTGTTGTTATTATTATTTTTATTCATTAACAAGAGTTCGGTTTAGCCACGGTTTCGCGATGTAGAACGGTTCATTACGAATAGTGTTAAGCCCGAGAACAGGTTAATTACCGACGTGAATTAATAATCTGGCATGACACTAAATGTTAGTGGGGCAGGATTAGCGTACCGACGTCTTTTTATTCTTTTTATGTTCGTTTTGTATGCGTTACTGTTTATAGAATTACGCTATAAATTGATCTAGGTCAAATAATTTATAGCTAAGGAATATCAAAAAAGCTATTTAATTCAATGGAGTAATCGCTCTAAAATGAACGGAGGCTTTACTGGAAGTGGCTTTGTGAAATTTATGAATGAAATAAAAAATAGCTGAAAAATTCAGAGGTGTCTTAGTGGGACTAAAACCAAAAAAGCCATAATTACTGCTCATTATATTATGAATAAGAGTAATTATGGCGCTTCGTCTATTGCTGATAGAGTGGTATTTAGCAGAAGAGTTAAGAGGGCATCACATCCAGCTACCACTGCGAATAATGCCCACAGCGATACCTTCAATATTGAATTCTTGATTTTCTAAGTCTACCTTGATTGGCTCAAAATCTTCATTTTCTGCCTGAAGATAAACAACGTTACCCTCACGTTTGAAGCGCTTCACTGTAACTTCGTCTTCAACCCGAGCAACAATCACTTGGCCATTTTGCACATCAGTAGTTTGATGAACAGCCAATAAATCACCATCCATAATACCAATGTCTTTCATGCTTTCACCGTTAACTCTTAATAAGTAATCGGCTGCTGGATGGAAAAGGTTCCCATCCATTTTATAGTGCTCTTCAACATGTTCTTGCGCTAAAATAGGTTCACCTGCGGCAACACGACCAATAAGAGGAAGGCCTTCTTCTTCAAGAAGCGCTTCAACTAAACGGATACCACGTGAAGTGCCCGCGAGCATTTCAATATAGCCTTTTTTAGCTAACGCCTTTAAATGCTCTTCAGCAGCATTGGCTGATTTAAAACCAAAAAACTTGGCAATTTCGGCACGTGTAGGCGGCATACCTGTGTCTTTAATTTTATCTTTGATTAAATCATAAATCTGCTGCTGCCTATTGGTCAGCGGGCGTAATTCGGTAGTTGAATCTATCATAGCTTTAGCCTGTAAATTTACACAGTATTACTGGTAGTATATACAGGGTGATTTTAAAGGCAAGCTTTTACTTTAATACAAATAGGTATAAGTGAGTGGTGGCTTCTTTATACGGAACGGTATAACTGAATTACAATCAAGTTCTTACCAGTAATATTAGTTATTAAACTATCCTTACCAGTAAAGCTATTGCTGGGTTGTAGTTTTACCAGGTTTCCAACGGGTACAGAGTGACATTTATTTTTAAAATCAGTAGCTATTATTTCATTTGTTAAACTATAAGCAAAGATTAAGCTGTTTTGTAAAAGCTCGATATTGACGCTTGTCTGTTCAATATAGCAATCAACTTTTGGAGAAAATGTTTTCTGATTGGTCATGATATTGAAGTCTTTTATACCACCATTAACTAACGCACCATGGGTTTTACTGGCGCCATCAAAGCGAGAGATATCAAGTAACTGAGTTAGTTTGTCTACATTGCCATTTCGATGATCTAAGGTTAAGCCATTACCTTCAATCAATACCAAGTTGCGTTGGTAACCGGCAAAGTTTGAGAAATCACCATCGTTAACCACACTGGCAATGCTGAGGCGCCAATCAAAGTTATCTAAAGTACCTTTTTCGCTAATGGCTAATTCAGTGGTGTGCCCTAGGCCATTTTTCCACGGGATTGTTTTAAAAGTGTCAGGAGAAAGTATTGTTAGCATAGAGCGTCTTCATGGTAAATTTTTTGCCATACTACCTTACTTATCTATATTGGCAATGATTATACCAATACCACTCACTATGCGCTCATTTCTACTTGCTAAAATCAGCAACTACTTCGTTATTTATTTAATAATTAGAACAACTAGTTATTAAAGTAAATACCTTGTATTTTATAATTTTTTCTCTGCATAAAATAGACTTACTAATTAATGGAGCGGGTGTTACTTCTGGTCTGCTTTGTATTGTTTATTTTTTTAGCGCTTGCTATGCGCGCTAAGCTCACGTTAGAATCTAGCCGCGTTTATCTTAGCTATCTTTGAGATACTACCTTTACGGTATTAACTTTTAGGTGTTACTAAACGCAACACTTGTCGGAGTGCCAAAGGCTGAGATCGCGAAAGCGGGATCCGTAAAACCTGATCAGATTAATATCTGCGTAGGAAACAAGAGAGAGCAATTAAACCTTATTATATGAGGTTAAACACTATTATTTGACCCTCTTCTTTAGCTAAAACTCCGCCTATTTTTATTATTTTCTTGCTTTGCTGCAGAAAAACAAAAACAAGGTGCGACCATGAGCGACCAAGCTACAAACGAAAAAACTAAAAAGCCGCAAACACGACGTGAAAAACGTGAAGCAGCAGAAGCATTTTTAAAAAATGTTTCAGACCAATCTTTCCCAAATTCTAAAAAAGTCTATGTGCCGGGTAAAATACACGATATCAAAGTAGGTATGCGTGAAATTACCTTAACGGATACTTTAGTCAGTGGTAGCAGTAAAGAAAATCCTGTTTATGAAAAAAATGAACCTCTATGTGTTTATGATACTTCTGGTTTTTATACTGATGAAGATGTAGATATTGATGTACATAAAGGTATCCCGCGTTTACGTGAGTCTTGGATAGATAAACGTGGTGATGTAGAATTTTTAGAATCTAATAGCTCTTTATTTGCCCAACAACGCCTTGCTGATGAGGGTGTTGATCATATTCGATTTGAACACTTACCGACAATGCGTGTTGCCAAAGAAGGCAAAAATGTTACCCAAATGCATTATGCTCGCCAAGGTATTATTACCCCAGAAATGGAATATATTGCTATTCGCGAAAACTTAAAACGTGAAGAAGTAAAAGATGCCACCTTATTAATGCAGCAAAAGGGTGAATCCTTTGGTGCTAGTATTCCTGAGCAAATCACGCCTGAATTTGTCCGTGATGAAGTGGCTCGTGGCCGCGCGATTATCCCTGTTAACATCAACCACCCAGAATGTGAGCCGATGATCATTGGTCGTAACTTTTTAATTAAAGTGAACGCAAACATTGGTAACTCTGCGGTAACTTCTTCAATTGAAGAAGAAGTTGAAAAGCTAGTATGGTCAGCAAAGTGGGGCGCTGATACGGTAATGGACTTATCAACAGGTCGTAACATTCATGAAACTCGTGAGTGGATATTACGTAACTCACCAGTACCAATTGGCACAGTACCTATTTATCAAGCACTTGAAAAAGTGAACGGTATTGCTGAAGACCTTACCTGGGAAATTTTCCGCGATACGTTAATTGAACAAGCTGAGCAGGGCGTAGATTACTTTACCATTCATGCTGGCGTATTATTACGCTACGTTCCTATGACGGCGAAACGTGTTACCGGTATTGTTTCTCGCGGTGGCTCTATCATGGCGAAATGGTGTTTAGCGCATCATAAAGAAAATTTTTTATATACGCACTTTGAAGATATCTGTGAAATTTTGAAAAAGTACGATGTATCTTTTTCATTAGGTGATGGTTTCCGTCCAGGCTCAGTTGCTGATGCAAACGATGAAGCACAGTTTGCTGAATTGCATACCTTAGGTGAGTTAACAAAAATTGCTTGGAAGCATGATGTACAAACCATCATTGAAGGCCCAGGCCATGTGCCACTTCATATGATTAAAGAAAATATGGAAGAGCAACTAGAGCATTGTGGAGAAGCGCCTTTCTATACTTTAGGCCCATTAACTACAGATATTGCCCCAGGTTATGATCATATTACTTCTGGTATCGGTGCCGCTAATATTGGTTGGTACGGTTGTGCCATGCTTTGTTATGTTACACCTAAAGAGCATTTAGG
>Ga0209396_1001140_pt1 | contig 30169 bp, 22 predicted proteins | sample GOMGulsemesocosm_6_FD_184638 | JGI IMG/M metagenome (GOLD analysis project Ga0209396, IMG submission 184638) | Methane-oxidizing microbial communities from mesocosms in the Gulf of Mexico - GOM8C Gulf of Mexico (SPAdes) (version 2) | ecosystem: Environmental > Aquatic > Marine > Cold seeps... | reverse complement strand
TCGGCACTAGCAACCAAGAACGCTTTAAACTTGCCAATGGATATTTTGAAGCTAATCAAGCTTGGTATCCATTTAAAATTCAAGCAGCAAAAAGCCAAACCAATAAAACTATCGATAAAAAGAAATATCGTCCATCACAACAAACGTTAACTTCAACATTTACCGCTATAATCGTCTTTTATAACTATTTAATGGGAGAAGAATTTTGTTATGGCAATCCTGCACAAATAGCTAAAAAAGACTGTAAACACTTCATCAGTGACACCCAAGTTAAAGAAGTAAAACGTTTATCAAGCGCTCAATGGCAATACTTACTTGATACTGCGGTTGAAATGGCTGACGAGGATGCCGTATATGAGCGAAACCTCTTTGTTATTGCCGCATTAAAAACCCTATTTCTCCGTATTTCTGAGCTTTCAGAAAGAGATAATTGGTCACCAGTAATGGGACATTTCTGGCAAGATGATGACGAAAACTGGTGGCTAAAAGTGTTCGGCAAAGGCAGGAAGCTAAGAGATACCACGGTACCCGCTGCTTTTATGGCGTTTTTAAAACGATATCGCTCATCCCGAGAGCTTTCAAGCTTGCCTTCAAGTGGTGAAAATACAGTGCTTGTAGAGAAAATTCGCGGTCAAGGAGGCATGACAACTCGCCATTTACGGCGTTTAGTTCAAACAGTGTTTGATCAAGCTTTTGCTAAAATGAAACAATTTGAGGGCGAAAATAAAGCAATTAAACTTAAAGAAGCGACGAGCCATTGGCTTCGTCATACTGGTGCGAGTATGGAAATTGAACGAGGTCGAGCGTTAAAAGATTTATCAGAAGATCTTGGACATGCCAGTATGGCTACAACGGATACAGTTTATGTTCAATCTGAGAATAAGAAACGCGCTGAGAGTGGTAAAAGAAGAAAAGTTGAGTAAGACAAGTTATTTGATAAACCGTATTAAAATGAGAAAAATTTACATTATTCGCCTTGTAAATTGGTCCAACTATTGATTATTTCTGAAAGCTTACCATTGTTTTTTAAGGTATTTATGGCGGCGTTAAATTTCTTCAACATTGTGGTATCTATGCTTTTTTTGCTTAGCATAATATGAATGCCATCTTGATAAATAGGCACTGAGTGCTGTTCAAATTCGTTATGTAACCGGTACTTATCGACAAATGCTTTCATGGTAATTGGATCAACTAATAAACCGTCTATGTGCCCTTTTAATAAAAGCTCAACGTTCTGCTCTAAATCAATTGCTTCACTGATATGTGCTTGAAAATCTGAGTTATTAATTAGTTTTTGATAATTATTTCCATAATAATAACCGCTTTCAACACCAATCATATAATTAGAGGTGGGTAATTCAGATAAAGTGCTAAGTTTAATTTTTTCTGAATGGCCTTTCTTTACATATAGTTTTACTAATTCGAGTCGATACGGCTCAGTAAAGTAAGCAAAACGTTCTCTTTCTTTTGTTAAAGAAGCCCCCATTGCTACATCAATTTGTCCCGTCTTGAGATATAGCAAATGGCGTTTCCAAGGTAACTCTGTATAGTTAACTGAAAGTTGTAACTCTTCAATAATGGCATTAAAGACATCAAAATCTAAACCTACAAGATCTTGTTTTACATCGTGATATTGATAGGGATACCACAATTCCCAACCAACTGATAATGTTTGTTTATTCGTTTCTGCGGATGAGCTAAGGCTAAATATACTTATTAAAGTAAATGATATGACAATTTTCGTAAACTTTTTATAGTCTATGCTTTTTCTCATAATCACTCTTACCAGAAGTTAATTTAATGGCAATGCTTTTAATACCAATGCTGGATCTAATCTAACCTGAAACCAGTTTATTCGCCAATCTAAATGAGGACCTGTTGCCCTGCCACTTGAGCCAATTGCAGCAACTACTTGACCTTTTTTTACTTTATCTCCCGCTTTGACATAAGATTTACTTAAATGTAAAAAGCTTGAAGTTATTCCTTGGCCATGATCAATGATCATAGTACCACCTGAATAGAACATATCGCCTACATATAAAATAACAGTACCATCAGCCGGTGCTTTGACCGCATCTCCTGTATCACCGGCATAATCAAGCCCATAATGTGGGCTTTTAGGTTTACCATTATAAAAACGCTGACTACCATATACCCCCGTAATTATCCCGTTACTTGGTGCAATAAAACCTTGAGCGAATGAAGATTGCTTACTTAAATTACTGCGAGCTTTTCGTACTTGAGCACTGTCTTTCTTTGCTCTTGTAACAGCTTTAGGATCTGGCGACATAATTTTCTTTGCGATCCCCTCAATACGTTGAATTTTATATTCACGTTTAGCTGGTTTTAGTGTTTTCTTTTCAGTTTTCCCTTGAGGGTTAACTATCAGTAAATTATGTGTACTTTCATCATCCCGACCAAAGCCAAAAACAAAGTCACCGTTAACCGAAACCGTTAATTTTTCGCCGTCTAACGTTACGGTATTGTCAGGTGACGTTTTACCTAACAATAGACCGCCCTGTTTAATTTCTCCAGAAAGTTGAATCTCTGCTAAAACAATAGGAGAAGAGATAATTAAACTTAGCGATATAACAGTAACTTTAAATTTTTTATACATTGGCGATTGCACCTTTAGCAACTCCTTCATAAGCAACAACCGTAAAGTTACTTTTTGGTTGTTGAGCTTTTAGTTGTCTGGCTATGTAATCCGCAAGTAGTTCAACCGTTGAATCACAATCGACAACTTCTAGAACTTTTTCAGATACAGCAATATCAAATCGACCTTGCGGAGCATGATAAGAGAAATATTGGTGATCGGTTGTCAGATTGTTTTTGGCACTCTCTGATAATTGAATACTTTCTTTCGAAATACGATCGTCTTCTGAAGCAATATAGATATCTTCCCAGCGCTGACACCAAAAATGTTCTAAATCTGTTGAACGTTGTCCATTCTTAGATAAAGTAATTTTTGAGCGATGGCCATGGGCAATTCGTTGACAATTGCCATCATGCAATTTTAAACCATGGGTATAATGGTAATAATCACCTTCAATCACTTCTGGCCTCAATGTTAAAGTTAGTCCTTGAACATTTTGAGGCAACTTTTCAAGAATGATTTTTGTTAAATGCTTAGTAACAGAGTCAATGGTAATTGTTTCACATGCCAATTTTGCAAAGGCACACTTAGGTGACTGCAGGAAATAACTGGCACGTTCGGAATCAAAGTCTACAAATTCATGGCCTTCATTATCAGTAGAGTCAGAAACTGTAATTGCATTGCTATGCATGGGTAGAACCAATTTATGATCTACCGCATCATCAATGATAGCTTTGATTTGCTTTTTCACTACGGCAAAATCAAGCACCATACTCATTTCATTTAATGAACCGTCTAACAATACATCTACAATCCAACTTTCTCCGATAATGCCACGTTGACTACAGCAATACGAAAAGTCGATAACGGTTAAATCATTTACAAATAACTGCATTTTATTTTACCTATTCACTCACTTGCCAAGTTATGGTTTCATCAGCACGAATAGGCACTACATGGTCATCACCAAAAGTTAAAGTAGCAGGTACTTGCCATGATGTTTTAACCAAGGTGATTTTATCTTCGTTAATTGGCAAATTATAAAACGTTGGGCCATTGATACTGGCAAAAGCTTCTAATTTATCTAGAGCCCCTGCGTCTTCAAATGCTTCAGCATATAATTCGATAGCTGCATGTGCAGTATATGAACCCGCACAGCCACAAGCAGATTCTTTTGCATGTTGTGGATGTGGTGCTGAATCGGTACCTAAAAAGAATTTATCAGAGCCACTTGTTGCTGCATTTATAAGAGCTTGCTGGTGAATATTACGCTTAAGGATAGGTAAGCAATAAAAATGAGGTTTTATGCCGCCGACTAACATATGGTTACGATTAAATAATAAATGATGAACAGTAATGGTAGCAGCAACATTTGCATTTGCTTGCTGAACAAAATCTACAGCATTTTTAGTGGTGATATGCTCAAGAACAATTTTTAAATCTGGATAGTTTGCAACTAATGGTTTTAAAATTGTATCGATAAAAACAGCTTCACGATCAAAAATATCAATATCATGATCAGTGACTTCACCATGAATAAGTAAAGGCATCTCAACGGCTTGCATTACTGCTAATACTTCTGAAATATTATTTACATCAGTTACACCAGAACTTGAATTAGTAGTGGCTCCTGCTGGATATAATTTTGCAGCAAAAACTAAACCACTGTCTTTCGCTAATTGTATATCTTCAGCGGTTGTATCATCTGTAAGATATAACACCATTAAAGGTTGAAAATGTTTAGCAGGTTGTGTAGCCATAATACGTTCATGGTATTGTTTTGCTAAATCAGCATTGGTTACTGGCGGTACTAAATTAGGCATAACTATCGCACGGCCAAAATATCGACTGATATCGGCTACGGTTGTTTTTAAAGAAGCGCCATCACGTAAATGAACATGCCAATCATCTGGTCTTATCATGGTTAAACTGGTCATAAATACCCTATAAATGAGATTAATAATACCGCTGAGCGATATCGTCGTTAATTGTTAAATTTAATAATTGTTAAAATTCAGAGCTTTCAGCTTGTTGCTGTTTTTTATCTTCAGCTTGTAATAATGCTAATAATTGCTCTTTTAAATTTGGCGGCACTTTATAAATGATTAAACTTTCGTTGGCGGCATTATAAACAACGTCTTGACCAAAGTGACTACGTTCAAAACTTAAACTAATACCAGCACCAAAACCTGAATATTTAGTGATTTTGTTAACCACCGCTTGATCATGCGGGAAAGACTCTTCAATAGGATAAGATTGCTCTTGGCAAAACTTATAAAAGTCTTGGTTCTCATCACCACCATCTTTACTTATTACTTGACCTAGTTCTTTTATCGATACATCTTGGGCTGATTCTTTTTGCTCTTTGCAATAGCCAAGTAATTCTTTACGTGTAGCCTGCTTTTCTTGAGCGTCTAATTGATTAACAGAAACAAAGTCTTCAACGGCTTGTACCAATGTTTGTGTTTGCTCCTTTGAGTTTAATCCTTCTTCACAACCTAAGAACTCTAAAAAGAAGTCTGATACTTTTCTGCCAGCACGACCTTTTATGAAAGAAATATACTTATTACCATCAGCATTTTGTTGGTAATCAAATAAATCTATACGTGCAGCAAGTTGTAGTCGTGCAGTATCAAGATGCTGATCTGCAGAAATATTTAACTCACCATCAACCGAATAATGTTCAGAAACAGGAATAATGGTAGCTAATATATAGCGGCCTCCCATATGTTCATAATGGCAAATAACTAAATAACCTGTTTCAGCTAAGTCGTATTTTTCTAATTCATTTTTTAATAAGTTACCGGCTTGGCAGCTGAAATCATTAAAGTTTTGATTTTCTGCTAAGTAACTTTCCATAATATCAACAAACCTGGCTTTATCGCCTTCTGCTGGTGTCGAAGAAAAGTGACCATAAGCCTTGCTGCCTTTACTATTATAAATAGTATGTAACGCATCAATAAAATTTTCTATCTTTGCGGTAACTTCTATAGATTCAGGGCCATACCGAAGAACAACCTCGCCTGTTTCTTCTTTTTTTGTTAAATAATGTAGTGCAATGTTAGAAATAATTAAGCTCATAATTAAAGGTCTGTATGATATTGTTAAAGCATTTGATAAACTAAATAACTATTATCCAATGCAAATTTAGTAAATTATATGCCTATTGTATCTAAGTATTCGAATGAACGTATAGAAAAAATTAACCAAGGGTTACTAAATGTTTTAGTTTCTGAATCAGTTACCCCAGATTTAGCCCTGATGTGTTTAGGAAATACCATTACGGATATCCTGCAAAATGAGATCCCTGAAAAACAACGTGTAGCGATTGTAGATAATTTTACAAGAGCCTTAAAACAGTCTATAAAGTAAAAAGATTATAAAAATCAAAGCCATTTATTTTAAGCACTTGACGAGAATAATAATTTTTTATGGTTTCTTTCGGTTCAAAAGAATACAACAAACGACTGTTACATTTAGTTAGTTGGAGTCATTGGTTTACTTTTTTTAATATAATAGCGGCAATTTTATTGTCTTCATTCTATTTATTTAATGAAGTTAGCCCTGAAACTTTACTTGGTAAATTTTATTTAATCACCACGTGGCTCAGTCATATGGGTTTTTTAACGTTTATTGGCTTTGTATTATTAATCTTTCCCTTAACCATTGTTATGCCCCATACTCGATTTATTCGTGGCACAGCTTCTGTAATTTTTACCTTTGGTTTATTGTTATTACTCCTTGATGCCTTTATCTATAGTCGTTTGGGCTATCATTTAAATGCGTCATCGAGTGATCAAATACTCGCCTTAATACAAGCTCAAATTAATCAGAACAATCGCAGCTTCTGGTTTATTAGTATCATTCTATTAATTGCCATCTTTGTTTTTCAGCTTGTGGTCAGTAATTATGCATGGAAACATTTACGTGAATTACAAAAAACAGTCTTTGCAAAATATATAACCATTGGCTTGGTCGCTGCATTTTTCTTTAGCCATATTTTACATATATGGGCTGATGCCAATCTTGAATATGACATATTGAGACAAGATACCGTTTTACCACTTTCATACCCTTCGACAGCAAAAACACTATTAACTAAATATGGCATGTTTGATAAAGATGACTATTTAGCTAGAAGAACCACTTCATTATCATTCTCTGATCCAGTACCTGCTTTTCCTTCTTTGACTAACGACTGTATCGCCAACGAACCAATCACAGAATCTACATTTTTAGTCTTAACTGATAAACTATTAAATGAAGAACAAATTAAAAGGTTTGATCAACGAGTAACAACTAATAAGTTACGTTTGACAAAACATATCGATAACGCGTTACCGCAAGATGCATTGTTCAACCTTATATATAGCCTGCCTTCCATCTATAAAGAAGAAGTTTTAGCTCAAAACCGAACACCGTTATTATTTAATGCTTTATCTGCTAATAAATTGACATCTTCACTGACTATTTTTGGTGAGGAAACTAATGATAAATATAAAATGGCTGACTACCATCGATTGTTTACCAATGTTCATCAAGCCAAAGATATTTCCAATTTAGTTTTAACCGAAAGATTTAATAGTTTTACTCCAGGTTTGCACGTTTTCTTTTTCAGTTCAGAAAACCATTACCAATATGAATTATTTATAGATGCCCTTCTGCTTTCACAGCGTCATAAATCAATTAAAGATAATATTTGGATAAGTTCTGTTGGTAATGAAAATAAACAAACTAGCTTATCAATAAAGCCAGCGCTATTTGTTTTACCTAATACCAAGAGTAAACAAATTAATATGTTAACGAGTCAAATGGACTTACAGCCAACATTAATGAAGCATTGGTTAGCTTGTAAAACTAATGCGCTCACTTATAGTGCCGGCAATGATATTGTAGAACTTGATAAAAGTCGTGTGATAGCCAACACCATGTCAGATGGCATTATGGTGTTTAATAAAGATAAGTCAGTATTCATTGATCAAAATGGCAACTTTCAAAGTTACTCAAGACAGTTAGAGTCACCAATAATGGTGAGTTCAGACTTTCCATTAATGATTGATGGTGTGAACTTCATTAAACAGTTTGCTTTGCACAATAAAGTCGTACAATAATCAGGCAATTAAATAATAAAAGATGGGTTTTCGTTGCATTCATCATACAAATCATTAATATACGAAGCGCAAACAGTTAATCCCCTATGTTTGTATTCGGGGTGTAGCGCAGCTTGGTAGCGCGTGCGTCTGGGGGACGTGAGGTCACAAGTTCGAATCTTGTCACTCCGACCATATTAGTATCAATAAAATAGCCACTTATGGAATATAAGCAATATTCTTAGGTGGTTTTTTTTGTCTGGATAACCAATGCCTAACCATAATGAAATTATTATTTATTGAATGATTTTTACACAGGTTAATCATTCCTAAAGCTTGAACAATAATTCAAGCAAGTTTGATATTACAGGCTTTCAAGAAAGTCGCGAGCCTCCTCAGTACAATTTATTTGAATGTTCAAAAGCATCAACCAATCTTTTTGTTTTTTCTTCCTTGCCAATAATAATTTAATTTAGCGGTGTTTTTGTAGTGGCTCTTGGGTGTACTAATAAAAATAACCTCTAAAAGGAGAAGCTAAGCCCAATTCGAATGATGCGTCCGTTATAGCTTTGATTGTAGTTTCGATCGGTTGGCACTGAGTCTGATTTAAGTAAATTTCCATCACTTCTATGCGCTGAAAAAATTTGTGAACTTTCTTCTAACAAATTGCTGACGCTAGCCGTAAATTTAAATTGCTCACTTAAAGAATAGCTAAAAGAGGCATCAAGCTGGCCATATGAATCGCGCCATAGTGCCATACCATCCACTTCTTGAGCCGGATTTTCCAAAGATTCGCTGCGCCAGTTGTAAGAAACTCGGACCATCATAGTGTCATCTTCGTAGTATCCAGTTAGGTTGCTCGTGTGCTCGGATAAGAACTGAAAGGGTAAATCTATATTAACCTCATCAAATGACGCCTTAAAGTAATCTGCTGAGCTATCGGAAAATGTATAATTGAGGACAACGCCAAAGTTTTCCCAGCCTTCAATAAAATAAAGGTTTGACTGAAAGGAAAATTCCAAGCCTTTAATGAAACCGCCATTACCATTGACAGGAAATTGAACCGTTTCAAATAATAATGGATATTCAACCACTATAGCATTGCCATTTGCATCAGTAATATTCCCATTGTTATCAGTATGACGTACTTCACCATTGGCAATGTCAGCCAGTGTTGCGTAGGGCTCTCTGCTACCGAATTCAGTCTCATAACCAGGAACAAGAATATGACCGATTTGCACATCATTAAATATAAAGCTGACGATATCTTTATAGAAGAAGCCAACAGAAAAAAGACCGTTATGTTCTAAGTACCATTCGTAAGATAGGTCAAACTGATTGGCAGTATAGGGTTCAAGATTTACATTACCACCGACAAATGAGTCTTCATCGGCAAAAACGTTATTAGCGGGGTCAGCATATCCATCTACGCCTATTTCATACCAACCATCTGTGGTTGTATTAGCTCCTGCTTTGGCATGATTAAAGTTGGGTCTAGCCATTACTTTGGCTGCGGAAAAGCGTAAATTCATCGTATCTGAAAGGTGATAATTTAAATTTAGGCTTGGTAAGTTGTTATTGTAGTCATTTACAATGCTAATGGCGGACAATTCACCACCAGAAGTTGCCGAAAAAGCCGACCCAGCCAGCGCATGACTAGTTAAATCGGTTTGTACAAAACGAACACCTAAATTACCTTTGAGTTTGCCTTCCAGTAGCACAACGTTAGCTTGCAAATAAAAGGCAATTGACTCTTCAATATTATTTACTGCATTTCTTCTGTCTGGGGTGTTGCCAACGACATTGAAAATACTATCAAAATCCGTAAAGTAAGGGCCACTTCCTCCATTGGTTAAACCAAAGCCCTGATTAAGGTGATTGGTGTAAGCTGCAATCGCGTCATTAAAACTTAATGGAGCATTCCACATTTTTGGAACGCCAAGAGCACTGTCTCCACTCATAAAGTTAGACGGAGAATATGGCGTGGTTAACAAATCATGAAATAATGGCGCCTTTCCCCAAAGCGTTGAGTTATTGATCGCAATTTCCCAAGGGCCTAAATGCTGACGGGTAGAGAGGGTTTGCTTTTCTCGTTTATTCCAGCGAATGCCGAATTCTATCGAATCAAGCATCTTAATGCTTTGGTAATTGTATTTAAGGTCCAGTCTAATTGAACTGTCGTTATCTGAATTTTCAATTGGTGCTCTAATTACGGGACCTTGTGATAAACGATTAATATTGTCATTTGCACCACCTTCAATGTAACTGTCATTAGGGTGATTGAATTGGACCGATGGATCATAAAATTCTCCCTCTGTGCCTGACTCATACTCTAGATAAGCGTATTGTCTACCACCAACTTGGCTAAAAAGAGCGTCATGTTTATCATCATTAAAACTCCAATGATCAAAATAGTAGATTTCTTGACCTAACTGTTGTGTTTCAGATTCAGAATAACCAATTGCAGCAGAGACAAAAAAATTACCAAACTCAATTTCACTGCCAAGCTGCACATTCAATGAGTTAACATCGGCTTGTATATTTGTAAGAGTGGGCGATATGTAAAGTTGATCCACTGCAAATTCAACCATGGTATTAGTCACACTATTTGTGATTATCGAGTTGGGATATATTGCACTGAAACCTCCGGGGATCCATGTTTCAAAGTTAGAATTCAAGACGTTATCACTAACTTTTGAATAGTTTACATCAAGGAAATTATTGATTTTGTCGGTAGGCTGCCATTGTGAGTTGATCATTATGCCATTGCGATTACGCTCTCTGGCAGAAGTCCCAACTATCCACCTGGTTGGATAAAAACCGCTACTGGAATCTGACCAACTAGGGTTCTTTAATGCATCAGTGCGATTATCAAGTTGTTCATGTGATAATGCTACCGCTACACCAAAGGTATCGCTCAACAGGCTATTATAAGAGAAGGAAAAAGATGGCGTGGTGCTATTATGCTCACTTTTTGTCAATTCGATAAAAGTACTGCCTTTCTCTTCTCCTATATCTAAGGGTCTTGCGGTGATTAAATTAATAGTTCCGCCTATACTGCCTTCAATTTGTTTAGCAGTAGGCGTTTTATAGACTTCAATAGCTGAAATAATTGAAGAAGGCATACTGCTAAAATCAATTCCTCTGCCACTTCCTGGCGAGGTCATCACTTGGCCATTAAGCAGAGTAAGATTTAAGTTATCAGCAATCCCTCGAATAGTAACTGACGTGCCTTCGCCATTGTCTCTGGCTATACTTAAACCAGTGAGGCGTTGCAGGGCTTCGGCGACATTACGGTCAGGCATTTTACCGATATCTTCCGCAATAATTGTATCGGTAATAGTGTTGCTTAACCGTTTTATATTGACCGCTTTTGAGAGTGAACCTTTAAATGTGTAGACTTTGACTTTTGAGAGCTCTTCTAGGCTCATGTCAAAATAATTATTTGTATCTTCTTCGGCTTGAACATTCGGTAGAAGAAGAACAAGTATCAGTAACAGTTCATATCGAATAATAGAAAAATATTGGAACATGGTGTTTAAACCCCTGCATTCACTTTTCTAACCATAAGGATATTAAATAGAGTAATAAAAGTTAAAACAAATGAACCTATACTAGATAACCCCTTCGTATAACGCGTTTGTCGCAATATTAATTTTCTAATCCGATCTTAATTATAGAATACTAATTTAAATTAGTTATAAAAATAATCATGCAGGGAGTTTCATTGATACAGGGAGATTTTCGTTATGACGAAATGATATTCCAGCTTCTGTTGTTGGCGGTATTATTTACATAAAAAAGCCTTGTTTTACCAAGGCTTTTTTTGTTTCTGCAATTCTAGTATTGATTCAAACTTATAACACTAAGCCTACAGATATAGGACAATGATCACTTAGCGCACGACTCAATTGTTTAGAATATTTACCGTCATATACCAGCTGTTCAAACGAACCATCAACCAGCTTACTTCTTGCCCTAGGATCTAAAACAATATGATCGATGTAATCCTTATAATAGCCACCCCAACATTTAGAGTTCTTCGTCAATGTTGGGGTCCACAAATCTTCGGTTGCTTCATCATCTATCGCTTGCCACAAGCCCTGCTCTTCTTGATATGATTTATCAATATCAATAGCAAATCGTCTATTAAAATCACCTATAACCATAAATGGTGTGTTTTCTTGAGCACGTTGATCTATCCAAGCCTCTAGCGGCTCTATTTGCTTAACCAACTTGGTACATGCTTTTTGGGTTCTTTCATTATCAATAGCAGCAATGTCTTCAGCCATTAGGCCTTTATCAAAACATCCCGATTTAAGATGAACAGCCAATAATCGGACACTTTTGTCTTCTTTAGTTAAAGTTAGATCCATGCCATAACGGACATAACCAACATCAAGGTCGGTATACTCTTGTGCCAGAACCTTGTATCCAGAGGATTTCTTAACGGCTACACCAACACGTTGAACATAATCTCTAGTGGAAAAATAGTAATCATATTTATCGCCAAATACTTTACTTGCCCATTTGCCATTCTCTACTTCTTGTAAGGCAATAACATCTGCATCAAGCATTGCCGCATATTTTGCTAATTGAGCGTAATCATCTGGTGTGCGTTTATTAAATTTATGTGAACCAAGCCAAGCGATGTTCCATGAGGCTATTTTAAGAGGTTTTGCTTGTATTGGCTGAGCGATGAAAGCAATAACTAGAAGTATATATTTCACAAATGTCTAATTTTTGTTGGGATTGGTCCGCCACTTTAACTAACCCATTGTTGAAACTCAACGATTAACAAGTAATTAACAAATGACATGGCTTGCACTAATGTCTTAAAACAAGTGCAAAATTTACTTTGTGTAAAGGTTTAATAATATGGATTTTCATAAATTAGAAGTTTTGTTCTATTGCAGCATCAGTTATGCAAAAATCAAAAGAGTTACCATCTTAATGGTTATAGTTTCATCATAAATGATATACCTGCATGACGATCTGAATTTCTTGGGATCTGGTATCTGAATCCATCACCGCTATATGTACTAGCATAACTTTCACCAAAAACATTTTTAACGAACAAGGTAATCCGAAATTTGTCACTTTTCATCGAATAGGCAAAACTAGTGTTAAATATCCCAAAACTAGGTAATAAGGATTCTGGACTAAAAGTCCCGGTGTTACTCGGTAAATTAGAATATTGCTTATCCGTATATATGTATGCGCCATTTAAAATAAATTCGTCCTCGCCTCTAGGTAATCTATAAGAGGTCGTTACTGAATATTTTAGATCAGGAGAGAAAGGCACTTCTAAGCCTGATCGATCTGTGCAATCTTCATCTAGTGGGCAATTAAATTTGTCAATTTCCGCTTTTGTCATCGCAGCTCCAGCGTTTAAGCGAAAATTTTCAGTGGCCTGCCATACTAGGTCAACTTCCCCGCCTGTGGTTATAACATCACCCGCATTTGTTAGACGGGAAATTGTAGTTCCACTAGAAGTATCAAAATTATTCGCTTGAAATCCTTCAATGGTTGAGTGGAAATACGCAGTACTGAATAGCAAACCTCCTACTTGCATTTTATATCCGAACTCAAAAGCCAGGGATTTTTCAGGGCCGATCGCAGCGATGTCTTTTTCTGACATATTATAAAATACGTTAAAGCCAGGTCCTTTATAACCTTGTTGCAAGGTAAAATAAGCACGACTGGTTTGATTAACGTCGTATTGAATGCCTAATTTAGCTGAAAAATTAGATTCATTCTCCGTACCTGAAAAATCGCTATTTTCAAAGCTAGGCCTGACTCCTACGCCACGTCTTCCATAGGGATCATTGTTCACTCTATTGTGATTAAACTCTACTTTATCTTTGGTGTAGCGCAATCCATAAAGTAAACGCATGCCCTTACTGAAATTATATTTTCCATCAGCAAATAACGCTAAATTTTTAAACGAGGTGCTCATATAGCCAGTTGCATCTATTATGTCATTTGCATTACAACTAAGGTCTATATTTTCTTGCAGTATCTGATCATTTTGGCCAGCATTGTTTTGACAGCTAGCATAACGAGTAAATTTTCTTTCCGATGTCATATCCCATAGAAATAGTCCTACCTGATATACATTAGTTTTATTTTGAGGAGAAGCTAATCGAAGTTCTTGTGAAGTCTGACGCCAACTTTGCGGACCTATGTCGTGTAACTGGAAAGGTACTCCGAATACTGGCAGATTAGAATCACCTGCAATCGATGTAAAATCACCTTCACGATATTCAGTATTCTCCCACACCCTATGAGCGGTTATTGAAGTTAAATCGAATTCTCCTATGTGTTTATCCAGCTGAATTGAAAAGGCGTCAGTTTTATCAATGGTTCTGGTTTCAAAGTCATGGTCAAGCGCACGTTGTTGCAAATCTATATCGGCAATACCATTCTCCACTCCGTTAGTGACTGGACTTGCTTTTGAAGAAGGGTTACGACCGCTTGACAATGCTTCAAGATCCGCACAACAGTCGTCGTCCGCGCGATAGTGATCCAATATAACTTTAACTGTGCTATTTTCATTTAGGTCGTAATCAAATTTGGCTCTTAATCCTTGGCGATCGTAGCCGTTTACCGTTTCGTTGTTGTAAACATTGTTAATGTAACCATCAAATCCAGCTTTGAATAAAGTAAGGCTCGCTCGGGCGTTATTCCTTAATGGTCCTGAAACTTTGAGCATGGTTCTATACTCGCTGTCCTCCGTTAGCATAGTGTTAATTTGAGACTCAAGCGTATTAGACGGGCTTGATGTTATAATATGAACAACACCCGCGGATGCATTTTTTCCGAACAATGTGCCTTGTGGTCCACGTAATACCTCTACTCGCTCGACATCATAAAGGTCGACAAATGCTTGTCCAGAGCGACCTAGTACAACTCCATCCACCAAAGTTGAAACGCTGGGTTCGGCGGCAATACTGAAAGAAATGGTGCCAATGCCTCTTATTGTTAGAGCTGAATTACGTGTGGTATTACCTTTTCTGTAGCTCATAGAGGAAAAATAAGCCTGCAATTCCTCTAGATTATTAGAAAAGGTACCTAATACCTGTTCCTTTTGTAGAACAGTAGTAGCGATAGGAACATCAACTATCTTTTCAAGCCTTTTTTGCACCGTAACTTCAATATTTAAAAGTTCTTCCATAGATAAATGAAATAAATGAAATAAATTGTCTTCATTCTCTTCATTATTACCTAGGGTATAAGCTGGAAATAACAATAAGGTAAAGTACAAAGCGGTTTGAAGAGAACGATTAAAGTATATGCAAAACACCTTTGAAATACTCATATCTCAGGTTCCCTTGATAACAAGAATAAATTAGCCAATTGCGAAAAGATCATGATTTAATGATGCTTTTATATTAGTGCAAAAATAGTGAGTTATAGAATTTGTGATAAAATTTTACGAAAGTTAAACGATTTTTATGTATGCTAATCAATATATTTATCTTGTATCGCCATTAGGTCATCTAAATGTGTAAAGACTAATTCTACCAATGAGGGATCAAATTTAACTCCTGACATTTCTTTAAAAAACGCCAAAGTTTCATCGATAGTCCAAGCAGGTTTATAACAACGTTTATTGATAAGCGCATCAAACACATCTGCAATCGAGGCAATACGCCCATAGATATGTATTGCTTCACCTTTTAAACCGTTAGGATAGCCAGAACCATCCCAGTTCTCATGATGTTGAACTGCCACAATCGCTCCACTCCTTAATACAGCGAGCTCTGAAGAGGCAAGAATGTCATAGCCAATTTGTGCATGAGATTTCATTATTTGCCATTCTTCGTCGTTTAGTTTTGCTGGTTTGTTTAAAATACGATCTGGTATAGCAATTTTACCAATGTCATGAAGTGGTGCTGCCTTATAAAGTAATTCTACTTCTTTATCATTTAAGCCTAATGCTGTGGCAAGGTATTGGCAGGTTAAAGCAACTCTTTTAACATGATTACTTGTCTCTTTGGATCTACTTTCTACAGCTTCACTCATACGATATATCATCTCTCGCTGAGTAATTTCTACTTCTTCTAACATTGCTTGATTATCGTATGCTACTCCAATATTGGTACCAAAAAGTGCTATAAGCTGTCTATCAAGGTCACTAATGTCATTAATATCTTCTATATAAAAGACATTATTGTCATTTAAATGGGATTCATATACTCCAATAAAATAATTATCACCAAAGTGGTGCCCGCTATTTTCGAATACTGTTTTTATAGTTTCATCATCAATTATGTTAATAACATTATCTAATTTGTTATTTAAGGATTCACTAAACCGGCCCGTTGCAGCAATAATTTTGCTTTTATCATTACTTTGAGATGCAACAATAAAATTAACATCAGCATAAAGTGCGCTGTGTTTTATATGGAGTAACGCACATAACTGTTGTAAGACTCCTTGAGTGAAACTATTAATTGATTGATGAGCAAAGATTTTATTAGAAGATTGTATAATGGTTTCAAGACCCTTTTTATTTTCATAGAGGGCTTTAATATCTCGATACGCTCGTATACAAGCGTAAGTAAGGGTATAAAGTTTAGTTGATGTTAACTCAGTTTTCTCTTTGTAATCATTTATATCATAGTCAGAAATCACCTCTTTTTCTGGGGCTTGACCAGGTTGCCCTGTCCTTAATACTAAACGAACATGGCCATTTTTATTCACCTCTCTTATCCAACTAACAAGATCTAAACCCGCTTGGTCTGACTCCATGACGACATCAATTAAAGCCATTGCGAAAGATATATCACCTTGCAAAAGCTCACGTGCTTGTTGTCCATCATATGCTGAATGACATTTCAGTTTTTTACCAAATATCTGTATTTCATCTAATGCCAATTGAGTTACAGAATGTACTTCAATTTCATCATCCACAATTAATACATGCCAATAATCATCCATATTAGTAGATATTGGTTCTTGTACGTCTTCAGAATCATCAATAATAACTAGAAAATCTTCATCGTTCATTTGTTCACCTGGGCATAATCCTAGAGTCGTATAGATTATTGTCTTCCATATTGTTAAATCGCATGTGAATTAAAACAAAAATGTCAATAATTTAAGAATAGACTAAAATTATGTTAATGCATTGTAGCAATACATCAAACAGGTGTTATGTAGCTGTTTAAAGAAAACTGTCTACCATTTTCGAATCTGCCCAAACTAATGGATTTAATTTGTATATGTTGTTACGTAAACAATCAAAACAACAAGCTACGTTAAAAATACTTATATATATAAGTATCATCTTTTTTGCTCACCCAGCAATTTCAATTCAACAAGGCGTATCCAATAAAGTAAAGGCAGCTTATGTATTTAATTTTATAAAATACGTGCAATGGCCTGACAAGCATGAAAAAAGCTTTACCGTTGGTTTTTTTGGCGATGATAAGACGTACTTTACTGCATTGCAGCAAATGCAGGGTATGAAAGTTAATAACTATACCCTCAACGTCACCAAGATAGTTTCAATTGAACAATTAGATCAATTGCAGGTAGTTGTTTTGGGTAAAATAAAATCAAAAATGATTAAGGCTGTTGCAAAGAAACTTAATAAACAAGCCACGGTAATTGTCAGTGACGATGCTCAAGATAAAAAATATACCATGCTTAATTTTATTGAGACTAAAGAAAATAAACTGGTATTTGAATTAAATAGATATCAAATGCTTAATGCAAACTTAAAAGTACTACCTGATATTTTGGTGCTCGGGGGAACTGAGTTAGATATTGCCAATGTATTAAATGAGATGGATGAAACTATTACTGATAGTTTACAAGAAATCCAACAACAGTCATCAAAGTTACGGCAACTTGAAGACAATATAACTAGTCGTGAAGAGTTACTTAAGACTCAACAAGAAGATTTAAAGACACAACAAATAAAGCTAACATCTCAAAATAAACAGCTGGAAAAACAGAATGATGAATTAAAGAAAACAAAGAAAGACTTTCAACTACTTCAGAATAATTACAGAGAAGTAAAACAAGAACTAGGTATTAGCAACATTCAACTCACGAATAATATAGATAACTTAAGTCTTTTAAAAAAGGACATTGTTGAAAAAGAGAATGCTATATCAAGTTTAGGAAATCAAATTACTGAAAGGAAAAGCTTACTAAAAAGTCTAGAAATCCAACAAAGTTTACAAATAAAGGAATTAGCCAAACAATCAAGTGTTATCCAAAGGCAATATGTTGTTCTTATTATCACTGCGCTAGCTAGTTTAGCAATCTTAATACTGTTAATTGTAATTTATAAAAGTCGTCAAAATCAGCATAAAGCTAATCAAACGTTAAAAGCTAATATTGAAACTTTAGCCCAAGTAAACCTAAAACTTAATACAGCCCAAGATCAATTAGTAGAATCTGAAAAAATGGCGGCACTTGGTGGGTTAGTCGCAGGGGTTGCTCATGAAATTAATACCCCTCTAGGTGTAAGTGTTACGGCTTCATCTCATTTATCAGAACATATAGGGAAATTTGAAAAAGAATTTAAAACAGGTCAATTGAAAAAATCCATGATTGATAATCTACTGAACAATTCAAAAAAGTCAGCCGTTATTCTACAACGCAACCTTGAAAGAGCTAGTGAACTTATTAGAAGCTTTAAGCAAGTTGCTGTAGATCAAAGTAGCGAAGATAGACGTGAGTTTGAGCTAAAAACTTATTTAGAGGAAGTTATACAAAGTCTTAGTCCTCAATTTAAAAAAGGCGGGCATCATATCAAAGTTACCTCTAACAAAGAAATCAAATTAAACAGCTACCCAGGTGTGCTTGCCCAAATTATGACCAATATGATAATAAACTCATTAAGGCATGGATTTAAAGACAAGAAAGAAGGTGAGATCCATATTGAACTTTCGGTCGATGGTATTAATGTAATCATTGATTTTCACGATAACGGTGTTGGCTTAACAACACCTCAAAGGGAACGGGTATTTGAGCCCTTTTACACAACGGCCAGATCTGAAGGAGGTTCTGGTTTAGGTATGTCGATAAGCTACAACTTAATAATCAGTAAGCTTAGTGGAACCTTTAATTGTCTGGAGTCTAATACAGGCGCTCACTTTCAAATATCTTTCCCTCAATAAATATTTACACACTGTTCTATAACACCATACTCCACTTAATAAACTGCATGACTACTACCTCTAACAACTCCTAAAAAAAGTTAATCCGCAAATTTATCTTATATCAACGACTAGCCATAATTATTGAATAGTATCTCTAGTGTTTACTTACCAACTGGCAGTTCGGGGTTGTTGGGGTTATCGAACATCATGGTCTGAGGGTTATCAGGGTTGCGATTCCGCCTTTTTCTGGGGTTACTGGGGTTGCCTGTGTATTGCGAAGTAGAGTTACAAGGGTTATAGTGAAGGTATAAAAATAAAAGAGGTTAATATGAAATATCCGGTCCGAATTTCAAGAAGAATGATTGAAAATGATTGGTTATTAATGGTCCCTGATCTACCTGGTTGTCAGGTAATCGGTCAGTCCATTGATGCTGTATATGATGGAGTAAATAATGTGATTGCAGATCATTTAGCTATATTGGCTGAATATGGTGAAGCAATTCCACATGGAAGTTTGTTAGATAAAATGATTGCAGAGAATACTGACAGTAACATCACTTGGGCGATTGTTGACTTCGATATAGTTCCCTATTTAGGAAAGAGTCACAAAATAAATGTCACGCTTCCGGAACTATTAATTAAACAAATTGATGATAAGGTGAATAAATCAGAGCAGTACAAAACACGCTCAGGTTTTATAGCCTCAGCGTGTGTATTGCAACTAACAAAGTAAAATAGTTGGTTTAGTGGTGATATGTTTGATTGGATTTACTTAATTGGAATATTAATAACGGTTTGCTTGAATGATAATTTTTAGAACTTTAACGGAGTTAAGTCAAAACAAGATGAAGCTTTAGATATATCTGGCTCAAGTAATAATTGAGCCAGTAAAGGGACTGTAATTAGTTTTTGCAGTTCGTTAAGATTTTCATCTAAATATGGCATATCTTGCTGACAGTTTGCTACCCAACCAATACATTTTAATCCATCATTTAGTATTGCTTGATAAGTTAATACCGCATGGTTGAGACAACCAAGTTTCATGTTGACGACTAGAATGACCTCCTGATTAGTTGCTTGAGCAAATTCAGACAAATAGCGTCCATTACCTAAAGGTAAACGCCAGCCCCCTGCTCCTTCTGTAATAATAATATCAGGTTGCATGCTAAGCACTGCTGAGTAATGTGCTGCCAAGGATTCGATGCTAATTTCTTCATTAATCTCTGCTGCTGCAATATGTGGAGCAATCGCCTCTTCAAAAGCTATTGGATTAATTTGGCTAACAGTTTGATCACAATTTGCTTGTTTTGCTAATAATATAGCATCTTCATTAACTAACTTGTCATCAATGAATTGACAACCAGCAGAGACAGGTTTGTAAGCTGCTACTTTATGTTGATCAACAACTAAAGCATTTATCAGAGCTTGGGCTACATAGGTTTTACCTGCATCTGTATCTGTCGCAGTTATAAATATTTTTTTCATTAATTAATCGCTGATACCGTATTATTGTCTAATTGTCTAATTGTCTAATTGTCTAATTGTCTAATTGTCTAATTGTCTAATTGTCTAATTGTCTAATTGTTTAGCTTCACGACCATACCTGAATAAACACGATAAGTTGCCGGATAAATTCCATTAGGCTCTAAGAAGTCTTGATAGCTTTCCATCATTTTATGCCATTTATCTTTGCCAGCGAGACCTTTACTTTGTTTCTTAGGCACCTGATTCGCTCCTAAGTCTTTTAGTTCTCTAGCAAGATGTAATACATTTTCGTACTCTAAGATAATGTCTTTACTTTTTTTATCTATTAATTTGCAATTCATAGTATCGAAAATATGCTCTAATTCCTCATCAGTTTTAAAATCAATAACATGCATATCGTCATCAACTTGTTTCCATGATGATTTAAGTTCAAATAAAGTACCATCGATAAGTGTAGAAAAAATAAATAAACCACCAGGTTTTAATACTCTCAAAATTTCTTTTATTACCACGGCTAAATTATCGCACCATTGGATCATTAAATTTGAATAAATCAAATCAATTGAAGCATCTTTAAAAGGTAGTTTATAAGCATCCGCTTCTAACCAAATAATGCTCTTATCACGTTTGTTTTTAGAAAAATTAAGCATGCTTGTTGAGATATCAAGGCCAATAACTTGCTGATATCGACCAGATAATATATCAGTAAAAAAGCCTGTTCCGCACCCTAAGTCAACAACGGTTAGATCGTTTCTGTTAGGAAGCCAAGGCATAAGATTTTTGCCACTAAAACGTTGTAAACGCGCTGAAAAGTCGTATGAACTACTGGCAGAACCAAATGATTTAGCTATTTTATTTCGATTTACTACGTCTAGCATTAATTGACAACCTTATTGAGACATTCCGCTAAGTATATGATATCACTCTTGTTATGGCTAGCGCAAATAGTAACACGTAACCTTGAGGTGTTTTTAGCTACGGTTGGTGGCCTGATAGCCGTTAGCCAAATCCCTTTCCGTTTCAATTGCTGCGCGATCTCTAAAGCTTTTTGCTCAGAGCCTAAAATAATGGCATGAATTGAAGATGTTGTAGGAATTAAACTGATGTTTTTGTTAAGTGTAGACGAAAACAAATGACTCAACTGAATTATTTTTTCTCTTCGCCAATGTTCTTTTTGAATAATTTCAATGCTTGTTTTTGTAGCCCAAGAAATTGCAGGTGAAATAGCAGTTGAATATATGTAATGTCTCGAAAAATTTACTAAATAATCATGAAGTTCATTGTCGCAGGCGATAAATGCTCCACTCGTTGCGATCGCCTTACCAAAGGTCGCCATAACAATATCAATTTTCGCATCATATAATGAACTCCCCTGACCTTCTTTACCGATGATGCCAATGCTATGAGCATCATCAACATATAACCACGCTTGATGTTTCTTGGCAATGTTATGCAATTTAACAATATTAGCTTGATCACCATCCATACTAAAAACACCTTCAGAAACAACAAGGTTATTTGTTAATTGCTTTGACGCTAACTTTTTATCTAGCTGAGCATAGTCATTGTGTAAAAAACGCTGAACTTTAGCTTTACCTGATAAAGCACCATCAATTAATGAGGCATGGGATAACTTATCTAGCCAGAATTGTGTTTGATCATTTGCTAAGGTATTCAATACGCCATAATTAGCTGAGAAACCACTATTAAATAACAAGCATTTAGGTTTATTTAACCAAGCACAAATAGTCTCTTCTAATGCTTGGTGAGCAAAGTTATATCCAGTTACAAGGCTTGATGAGCAAGAGGAAGCCCCAAATCTATCAACGCCCTCTTGCATTGCTTGATTGATTTTTGGATGGTTATTTAAACCTAAATAATCATTCGAAGAGAAATTAAGGTAACGTTTACCATTAACAACAAGTTCGCGCCCTGCCTGTTCTTCAACAAGTTGGCGCTGTCTTATTAAATAACTGTCTCGTTGATTTTCAAGCTGCTGGCTAATATAACTAAAAGACATCAGTCGTTAGCTCAGTTAATTAACGGCATTATAAAATAAGTCACTGTTCTGTTGTTCAGAGACTTTTGTTTTCAGTAATAATTCTTCTTCATTTTCATCAACTTGGTTAGCAATCGTTTCGGTATTAATACCAAGTTTTTCAAATAACTGCATATCTTTGTTTGCTTCAGGGTTACCTGTAGTAAGTAATTTACAACCATAAAATATTGAGTTTGCACCTGCTAAGAAGCACATAGCTTGCATCTGCTCATTCATTGCATCACGTCCAGCAGACAAGCGGACATGGCTTTTTGGCATCATGATACGAGCCACAGCAATACAGCGTATGAAATCAAAATGTTCTAAATCTTCGACGTCAGCAAGAGGTGTTCCGGCAATTTTTACTAACATGTTAATTGGTACGCTATCCGGGTGTTTAGGTAAATTGGCCAATTGAGTTAAAAAAGAAGTTCTGTCTTGTGCTTTTTCACCTAAACCAATAATACCACCACTACATACTTTCATACCGGCATCACGGACGTTCTGCAATGTATCTAATCTATCTTGATAACTACGCGTGGTAATAATCGAATTGTAATGCTCTGGCGAGGTATCAAGATTATGGTTGTAGTAATCTAATCCTGCTTCTTGTAATTCATCTGCTTGCCCACCATCAATCATGCCAAGCGTCATACAGGTTTCTAAACCCATAGCTTTAACACCTTTGACCATTTCTAATACAAAAGGCATGTCGCGAGCTTTAGGGTTTCTCCAACCCGCTCCCATACAAAAGCGTGTTGAGCCTTGTGCTTTAGCAATTTTAGCCGCTTCAAGTACTTTTTCTACTTCCATCAATCGTTCTTTTTCAATGTCAGTATTATATCTAGCGCTTTGTGAACAATATTTACAATCTTCAGGACATGCACCTGTTTTGATGGATAACAGCGTACTCACTTGTACTTCATTGGCATTAAAATTTTCACGATGAACGGTTTGTGCTTTGAACATCAGATCATTAAAGGGCAAATTAAATAATGCATTTACTTCATCAAAGCTCCAATTATGTCGAATAGTGCTTGTTTGATTATTTAATGACTGATTTTGCTGAAGCATTGCTAAATTACCTATATCAATTGAAATTGCATCTCTATATTTTAACGGGTAGTCTATGTCGATACAGCGAGTTGTCAACAAAAACACTACAAAAAAGTTAACAAATGAACAATAAACATACAGAATTGCTCGATTTTGACCGTCAACATATCTGGCACCCTTATACTTCGATGACAAATCCACTGCCTTCTTATCTTGTGGAGTCAGCTCAAGGTGTGCAAATCAATTTATCAAGCGGTGAAGAACTCATTGATGGCATGTCATCATGGTGGTCTGTTTTGCATGGTTATAATCATTCAGCACTTAATAAAGCACTCGTTGACCAAGCACAGAAAATGTCCCATGTAATGTTTGGTGGTTTAACGCACCAACCAGCCATAGAACTTGGTCAAAAGCTAATTAACATCAGTCCTGATGGCTTAAACAAAGTATTCTTTTCAGATAGTGGCTCTGTGGCAGTAGAAGTGGCGATTAAAATGTCATTACAGTACTGGCAAAGTAAAAATCAAACGGAAAAACACAAATTATTGACTGTTCGCAATGGTTATCATGGAGATACTTTTGCCGCAATGTCAGTTTGTGACCCCGTAACGGGCATGCACCAAATATTTGATAGCGTCTTAATGAAAAATCATTTTGCCCCTGCTCCTTCAATAATGATTGATCAGCCATGGCATGATGATGAAATGAAACCACTCGAGCAATTATTTAATCAGCACCATCAATCTATAGCTGCTTTTATCATAGAACCCATTGTTCAAGGCACTGGAGGCATGCGCTTTTATCATCCTAACTACCTAAAAGCCTGTCGAAAATTGTGTGACCAATATCAGGTGTTATTTATCGCTGATGAAATAGCTACAGGTTTAGGACGTACCGGTAAGTTATTTGCCTGTGAATGGGCAGATATATCACCTGATATTATCTGCTTAGGTAAAACCTTAACCGGGGGTTATTTATCTTTAGCAGCGACGCTGTGTACCGACAATATAGCCGAAGTGATCAGTCAAGGAGAAGCTAGTTGCTTTATGCACGGACCTACTTATATGGGCAATCCTTTAGCCTGTGCCGTAGCAAATGCTAGCATTGATTTATTATTAAATGACGATTGGCAAAGTAAGGTAAAATTGATTGAACAACAATATCAGGCTGAATTATTGCCATTATCTAAATTTGACCGTGTTGCTGACGCAAGAGCTTTAGGCAGCATTGGCGTTATTGAAACAACACAAAACGTTAATGTTGCTAACATTCAAAAGCGTTTTGTTGAATTAGGTGTTTGGATCCGGCCTTTTGGTAAACTTATATATATCATGCCGCCATTGATAATTAATGCTGAACAAATTTCTACTCTAATCAATGCGATTAAAACGATATTAATCGAGGATGACTGTTTTAATCTAAGTTAAAACCAGTTATTTACTGTATTCTGGTAAAGATTTACTACTTTGTTATGTTTTTAGGCCAGATCTATCAACTTTTACTTGTTAAACCTTATCAGCACGGTAACATACTCCCCCTTAAATCGAGAACAAACTAACAAGTATAAAGAGGTTGATAAATGTCAGTTATAGCAATTACTGATGTCTTAGCAGGACAATACCCTGTAAACGAGGAAATAACTGTTAACGGCTGGATCAGAACTCGCCGTGATTCTAAAGCAGGTATTTCCTTTTTAGCGATTCATGATGGTTCATGTTTTGACGCCATTCAAGCGATTACTCCTAATGAATTAGACAATTATCAATCTGAAGTATTAAAACTTACCACGGGTGCTGCAGTTAAAGTTACCGGTATCTTAGTAGAGTCTCCAGGAAAAGGTCAGTCATTTGAAATTCAAGCAACTAAAGTTGAAGTTCATGGTTTAGTAGATGATCCTGACACCTATCCTATGGCTGCAAAACGTCATAGTATTGAATTTTTACGTGAGCAAGCTCATTTACGTGCCCGTACTAACATTGGTGGCGCTGTAACTCGAGTACGAAATACCTTGGCACAAGCAGTACATCGCTTTTTACACAGCAAAGGTTATTTTTGGATCAGCACACCATTAATCACGGGGAGTGATTGTGAAGGTGCTGGAGAAATGTTCCGCGTAAGTACCCTTGATATGGAAAACTTACCAAGAACAGATAAAGGTGATGTAGATTACAAACAAGACTTTTTTGGCAAAGAAACATTTTTAACAGTTTCTGGTCAATTAAACGTTGAAACATACGCTTGTGCGCTATCTAAAGTATATACGTTTGGCCCAACTTTCCGTGCTGAGAATTCTAATACTACTCGTCATTTAGCTGAGTTCTGGATGATTGAACCAGAAATTGCTTTTGCTGACTTATCAGATGCTGCCGACCTTGCAGAAGAAATGCTGAAATACGTCTTTGCCGCGGTACTTGAAGAGCGTGCTGACGATATGGCATTTTTCCAACAGCGTGTTGATAAAACAGTTGTTGATCGCTTAAATTCAGTGATTAACAATAATTTTGTTCGTTTAGATTACACAGATGCAATCACAATCTTAGAACAATGTGATAAGAAATTTGAAAACCCAGTTGCTTGGGGTGTTGATTTAAATTCTGAGCACGAACGTTACTTAGCTGAAGAACATTTTAATGGCCCAGTAGTATTACAAAACTACCCTAAAGATATTAAATCATTTTATATGCGTTTAAATGATGATGGTAAAACCGTTGCTGCTATGGATATATTAGCGCCAGGCATCGGTGAAATTATTGGTGGTAGCCAACGTGAAGAACGTTTAGATGTACTTGATGCTCGTTTAGAGGAAATGGGACTTGATCAAGCTGATTACAGCTGGTATCGCGATTTACGCCGTTATGGAACCGTTCCTCATTCTGGTTTTGGTTTAGGCTTTGAACGTTTAGTGGCTTACGCAACTGGCATGCAAAATGTTCGTGACGTGATCCCTTTCCCAAGAACACCAAATAACGCAACTTTCTAAAGTTTAATCTTATAAGTTCGCAAAAAAGAGCCTTCATTATGAAGGCTCTTTTTTTTCATTTTCAGTTTCTAGAATAGCTTTTACAAATAACTAACCCGATCATCATAAAATTTACTCGACTTTATCGCTAAGTCTTTTGCTTTAGTGCCAATATATAAAAACCCAACAATATCTTCGTTTAAATCTATAGATAATGATTTTTTTACATCGTCATTGTAACTGAGGTCACCAGTTCGCCACATCGCACCATAACCCAGTGCAAAACTTGCCATTTGCATGGCATGAACACTGCAGCCTGCAGTTATTAATTGTTCAGATTGAGGCACTTTGTCATGGTTTTGGTAGTTAGTAGCAACAATAACGATTAACGGTGCTCGAAAAGGCATTTTAGCCGTTTTGTCTAATTTGCTTTGCTCAGCGTCAGTTAACTTCACTGCATCTACAAATATCTCACTTAAGGAATTTAATCCTTCACCTTCAGCAAGGATAAATTGAAATGGGGTTAATCCAGCATGGTCAGGTACTCGCATTCCAGCAGATAAGATGGTTTTAATACTTTCTTTATCCGGTGATGGTGAGATCAGTAAAGGATCAGATTGTCTATTAAGCAGTAAATCTATTGCATTCATAAATATTTATTATTCTGTAGCTTAGGTTTCAACCAATAATTATATAGGTAATGATCTATGCTGGTAAACCTACCTGCACCAATAAATATCAATGAAAGTAGTAAAAGGAAATAAGTAACCGCAAATTCAATACCATTATTGAGAACCACAATACGGCCTTTTTGATATAGCCAATCGGTATTACCGTGTTCAGCTAAAATATCACGCATTTTTTCCAAACGAAGACTGGTTTGTTCGCTGTTGGCTAAACTTTGTTCTGCTTTATCAACACCTAACCAGACAAATACCTTAGCTGGACTTATATTTGCGTTGGTTGGTGTAATAGCAAACCAACCGTTATCAGCGTGTACTGAACTCGCAGCAATAACCATAGTTATTAATAACGGAATGCTGATCAATCTAGTCAACAAGCCTATTAGTAATAACCAGCCACCAAAGAACTCAGTCCAAGCGGCTAAATTAGCAAATAGTTCTGCAAACGGTAAGCCCAAGCCCCATTCTGCATTGCCAAACCAGTTAACAATGTCTGGTTTGGCAAGTAAGCTTTGTATTCCGGAAACGGTGTCGTCTGATAATTGTAGTTTGCTGTAACCTGCCATTATAAATATCGGTGCTAAATACAGACGGATAAGAAAAGCAGGTAAACCATTAAACAAATTAAGCTGTTTAATAATACTGTGGTAATTAGAAAGTAGTAGCATAGGGTTAATATTTCATTTCAACTTAGCTATAAGAACATCCTAAGTTATTTTTTATTTCAAAAACTCACTAAAAAACGCATTTTATTACATTTAATACTACTCTAATATCATACTTTTAAGTAGCATATAGCCATATTGCAATACAGCGAATCCAAATATATATGAGTGATCATCCTAGTGCGTTTACACGCATAACTAAAAGCTTGTTTCAGTTAATTAACATTTCCAGAAAAATAATCGTTAATCTGGTGTTTTTTTTAGTGTTATTTTTCATTGTCGCCTCTCTATTTAGTGAAGAAGGTAAAGTTATTGTACCTGAAAAGGCGGCATTAATATTAAACATACAAGGTGATGTCGTTGAACAAAAGGTTGAAATAGCACCTATGGATGCTTTTCTAAGTGAAGCCTTTAACCAATCTCACGATAACCCCGAAGTATTATTATCTGACATTACCGATGTTATTAACGCGGCTAAAACTGATGATCGTATTCAAGTACTGGTATTAAAGTTACAAGGCATGCGACGCGCGGGGTTAACTAAACTACGTATTATCGCTAAAAGCATTGAAGACTTTAAAACATCAGGAAAAACAGTCATCGCATATGGAGGTTTCTTTCTCCAAGATCATTATTATTTAGCTGCACATGCCGATGAAATATGGCTTAACCCAAATGGACAAATATTGTTAGCTGGTTATGGTAGCTATCAAATGTATTTTAAGTCAGCCTTAAATAAATTAGATATTAGCCAACATATCTTTCGTGTCGGAACTTATAAATCGGCAGTAGAACCTTATATGCGTGATGACATGTCACCTGAAGCGAAAGATGCAAATAGAGAATGGTTAAATGATCTTTGGTCACAGTACAAAGTCGATGTTGCTCAACAACGCGAATTTAACATCGATAATTTTGATGAAACGACTAACGCGTTAGTTGAAAAACTAGAACGTGTTGATGGTTCATTTTCAGAATATGCCCTATTAAATCATTGGGTTGACGCTTTAAAAACTCGAGAAGAAATAATCAGTGATATGATCGCTCTTGTGGGTAAAAATAAACACCAGACATACAACCATATTTCTTTTAAAAGCTATTTAAAATCAATAAGTCCAGCTTTCCCTGTTAGTGACCCTATGGCCAATAAGGTTGCAATAATTGTTGCCAAAGGCACTATTTTAAATGGTGAACAAAACCCAGGCACTATTGGTGGCGTTAGTACGGCATCTTATTTAAGAGAAGCCCGTTTGAACAATAAGGTAAAGGCTGTAGTTTTACGCGTTGATAGCCCAGGTGGCAGTGCATACGCGTCCGACGTGATAAGACGAGAAGTTGAATTATTGAAGCAGGCAGGTAAACCCGTAGTAGCATCGATGGGCTCTTTAGCCGCTTCAGGTGGTTATTGGATATCAGCCGCTGCGAATAAAATTGTCGCAGCACCAACCACAATCACAGGTTCTATAGGCATATTTAGTTTTTTCATGACGCTAGAGAATTCGCTTAGTAAATTAGGTGTTCATACTGATGGAGTCGGTACTACAGATTTTGCGGGCTTTGGTGTGACACGCCCTCTAAGTGATGGCATGTCAAAAATACTACAAATAAGTGTTGAACGGGGCTACCAAGACTTTTTATCTTTAGTTGCTAAAAATAGAAATATGTCGATAGAACAAGTAGATGAAGTAGCCCAAGGTCGAGTATGGTCCGGCAAAAAAGCACAAGAACTCGGTTTAGTCGATGAATTAGGAAACCTAGATGATGCCGTGGGAATTGCAGCAGAACTTGCTAAGTTAAGTCATTACGATACTTTGTTGATTGAAAAAGAGTTTTCACCTCAAGATATCTTTTTACAAAGCTTATTTGGCCAAGCTGTACAGTACTTACCGACAAAACAACGTACTGACTTAGGTGACTTTGATAAAATATTACTGAAATTAAAACAAGAATACCAAACAATGAATAAACTAAACGATCCGCAAGGGATATACTCCTTTTGCTTAGTTTGTGAAGTTAATTAAACAAATAAAATTGAGGATATGAACATAAAAAAGCGCATATACATTGCTTATACTGGCGGAACTATAGGTATGAAAGCCAGTTCAAAAGGCTATATACCAGTGAAAGGCCATTTAACTGAGTCGATTCTTGCAATGCCAGAGTTTCACCGTGAAGAAATGCCTGATTTCTCAATTCATGAATATCATCCATTGATCGACTCTTCCAATATGACACCTAGTGATTGGCAACGTATTGCTGATGATATTTATAAAAACTATGATGATTATGATGGCTTTGTTGTATTACATGGTACTGATACCATGGCTTATACTAGTTCTGCGTTATCATTTATGTTCGACCATTTAGCAAAGCCCATTATTGTAACGGGCTCACAGATCCCCTTTAGTCAATTGAGATCTGATGGCCAAGTGAATTTATTGAACTCTTTATACATAGCCGCAAACTATCCTATA
>Ga0209396_1001139_pt1 | contig 30183 bp, 28 predicted proteins | sample GOMGulsemesocosm_6_FD_184638 | JGI IMG/M metagenome (GOLD analysis project Ga0209396, IMG submission 184638) | Methane-oxidizing microbial communities from mesocosms in the Gulf of Mexico - GOM8C Gulf of Mexico (SPAdes) (version 2) | ecosystem: Environmental > Aquatic > Marine > Cold seeps... | reverse complement strand
AACCATTAGGCCACCTCATTTGCTTAAGATAATTTAAGCAATCAGTTTCAGAGCCAAATTGGCGTTGCCATTCAAAAAAACTCGCTTCTGGCATTTTCATAGCAAATTTCCCTTCTAGTCTGGATTTGTACTATAAACATAGGTCAAAACTGACTCAACTGCAGAGGCATGTAAATTAAAGAACATCATCGAAGAATTATTATAACTGTTTGTTTCAGGAGAATTTTAAAATGCTACATTTCTATTTTATCCGTCATGGCCAAACTCAATGGAATGTAGATAAAAAACTTCAAGGGCGAACTGATATTTGCTTGAATGAACATGGAAAAGAGCAAATAAGTAATTATAAATTACCTATTGTATTGAATGATGTGCAGTGGTTTAGTAGCCCGTTATTACGAGCGGTTGAAACAGCAGAATTACTTAATATTGCAGCAACCACTGTACCAGATTTAATTGAAATGAGCTGGGGCTGCTGGGAAGGTAAATGTATATCGCAATTACGTCAAGAAGATAGCCAAGTATGTGCAGAGCAAGAAGCGCGAGGCCTAGACTTAACACCACCTGAAGGGGAATCTCCTCGTTTAGTGGCAGAGCGAGTTAATTATTGGGCTTTACAATTAGAAGCTATTACTGAGCAATCCACCGTGCTAAATAACAGCAAAACTAACTTTGGCTGTGTTAGCCATAAAGGTGCTATTTATGCTTTAGCAACAGGTTGGGATATGAAAGGTAAATCGCCGGATAAACTCGATTTTCATTGTTGCCAACATTTTTACTTTGAAAATGGTGTTTGGTTGGTTGCAGAGCTTAATATTAAACTTTGTTAAGCAGACGCTGAAACTAATCTTGGTGTGTTATCCATATTGTTAGAGTAATGCCAATTACTTAATGTGGATTATCACTTTTAGTTGATTCACTTGAGTATAAATACCAAGGTAACCGTTTATACATGTTAAGTTGTTTAAATAACTAGTTATTTGGAATTTTTTCAAGTTATATCCCATTATTAATGCGCACCTATATATCCTTGTTATTATTATGGTTATAGTTATGGGGGGCTGTTAAATTACTTATGGATAATAGGTGTGGAATAAATATGCTTGATTACTGCCGTTTGAATCAAATTATCAATCATGATGATAATGCATCGATTTGTTTAGATATGGTTTATCAATTGGCCATTAAAACATACCAAGGGCTTTCGCGTTTTTCGATCGTGACCATCAAAGATAATCAAGTTTCAAATTATTTTGTGCGTGACAAGCTAACAAACCGCGCTAACGATGAGTTATTTACCAAAAAAATAGATGCCTACGATTCGATTGCCAGTATGGTTAAACATAGAAGTAAGCGAGTTATTCATGATCTTAATAGTATTTCTCAAAATGATCGCACCGTACAGTTATTAAATAATGGTCATCGCAGTAGTTTCTCTTATCCATTGGTATTTAAAGAGCAAGCGATCGGGATGGTGTTCTTTAACGCTTCAGATGTGGGCTTCTTTGTGGATGTAAATGTAGAGCAAGATATGCTGTTTTTAGCCATGTTGATTCAAGCCGTGATGGTCCGCCAAATTGAAAAACAACAACTTATCAAAATTTCATTATCTATTGCGTTAAACATGGGTCATGCAAAAGACCCTGAAACGAAAGGTCATTTACGACGTATGGAACGCTATAGTTCTAAACTGGCTTATTTATTAGAAAATGATAAACCGATCACTCATGAGTTTATTCGCCGTATCGAGTCTTATGCGGCCTTTCATGATATCGGTAAATATAAAGTGCCTGATTCGATATTATTTAGTACTAAGATATTTACGCCAGAAGAACGAAAAGTGATGAACTTACATTGCCAGCATGGTATTGATATTGTCGATGATGTACTCGGTTATTTCCCTGAAAATTTACGTAGTCATGATGAATATGTTTTTCTAAAGAATATTGTTTTACATCATCACGAACGCTTTGATGGCAAGGGCTATCCTGCTGGTTTAATTGGTGATTCAATCCCTCTTGAATCCCGTATCATCATGGTTGCGGACGTATTTGACGCATTATTAAGTAAGCGTTTGTACAAGGATGCTTGGAGTTTAGATGATGTAGTTGGTTACATGCAGGCTAACTCTGGCACTATGTTTGACCCAGATTGTATTCGTGTTTTGATTGAAAATTTACATGAGTTTATTCGTATCTATGAAAAGTACGCAGATTAAATTAACTTAGTTACTTATGGTTTAGATGCGAACTATTGATTGTTGACTTGCTGTAGTAACCAGACTTTAAAACAATCTATTGCTGTTGATTGGCGATGTTGGAGTAAATAATATCCAGCATCTGCAGCAATAGGTTGAAATGGTGAAACTAGATTCTCATTGGCTAAATTGCCCTCTATTAGTGCTAGTCTCCCTAGCGCGACACCTAAACCTGCTGCTGCCGCCGCCATTGCCATATCGGTACGATTAAAATAATGATCATGATGGTCGATCTTATTTAAATCGATCGTATTCATACTATTTTTTGTTAGCCAGAAACTCCACTCTTCATTTATTTCTGCATTTTTCCAAGGCATTGAATCATGTAATAGGGTGGCTTCTTGCCATATTTTAGCTTGCTGTTGTGGATTTTTATTAGTCCAATCGAACTTAGCTAAATAAGCTGGGCTCATGACGGGTAATAGCTGTTCTTTGAGTAGTAATTTTATTGCCAAGGTTTGCAGTTGTGCATCTTGTTGATAAGGTATCTTGCCGTAATCAATTGCGAGGTCGTAGTTATTATTTTGATGGTCAACTAAGCCACTCTCTGCAAATGTATGAATTTTAATATCAGGGTATTGATTATAGAAATTCTGTAACCTTGGCACTAACCATTTAAAAGCAAATGAAGGCGTTAATTTCAAGTGCACCTCACCTTTACGTTCTTGTTGTGATTGTAGTTGTTCAATCACGGTTACGATATTTTGGAAGTTTAGTTCTACCACTTGCGCAAGTTTCAAGCCTGATTCAGTCAATGTTATTCCACGAGAATGCCTTATGAATAAAGATAAATTTAGCTTTTCCTCTAAGCTTTTCATCTGCTGGCTTATCGCCCCTGTAGTCATATGCAAATGACTGGCAGCTTTAGTAAAGCTAGTATATTTGGCTACTGCGGCGAAGGTTGATAACCCGGCTAAATGCTTATCTTTAAGAGTAAACATACTAATCCTGCGTTTAGTTTTACTAAAAGCTAATGTTAATATTTTTTGATTGTTAAGTAAATGTAACGCAACTATGCTTAGCGAAATTGTTGGTTGCTAGGTTTAAGGATTGTTATGGAATGTATTGTTCTCGGGTGTGGTGTTATTGGCTTAACCTCTGCATGGTATCTAGCACAAGCTGGATATAAAGTGACTGTTATTGACCGTCAAAATACCGCGGCAGAAGAAACCAGCTTTGCTAATGCAGGACAGATTTCATATGGTTACTCTTCGCCTTGGGCTGCGCCGGGCATACCGATCAAAGCAATTAAATGGCTAACCCAAAAGCATGCACCATTTAAACTTAAGCCTGGACTATCACCGGACTTATATGTTTGGGCTGCACAAATGTTGGCTAATTGCACCACTGTACGTTACCAAGAAAATAAGTCACACATGTTACGAATTGCCAATTACAGTCGTGACTGCTTGGGTGAATTAAGACAGCAACAAACCATCAACTATGAAGGACGTCAGCAGGGTACCTTGCAGGTATTTCGTGACATGGCACAAATCGATGCGGTTGCTAAAGATATGCAGGTATTGGCTGAAAGCAATATCCGTTTTGAGAGTTTAGATGTGGCTGGTTGTATCGCCGCCGAACCAGGACTTGCTGATGTTCGTGATAAAATAGTGGGTGGTTTACGTTTACCTGATGATGAGACTGGGGATTGTTATCAGTTTTGTCAGCAGTTGATGGCATTGGCTAAACAAGCAGGTGTGGAATTTAAATTTAATGTCGACATTCAAGCCTTGGTTAGTGATAACGATAAAATAACGGCGGTGAAAACAAATCAAGGTGAGTTTAAGGCTGACGAGTTTGTTGTTGCGTTAGGGTCGTATTCAGCGGCATTATTGGCACCTTTAGGTATGAAAATACCAGTTTATCCAGTGAAAGGTTATTCTTTAACATTACCAATTAAAAATAGCGATAAAGCACCTGTATCAACCGTCATGGATGAGACTTATAAGGTTGCGATGACTCGGTTTGATGATCGTATTCGTGTTGCAGGTACGGCGGAATTGTCTGGTTATAACTTGGATTTATTAACACAAAGGAAAGAGACCATCGCTATGGTCATTAATGATTTATTTCCACATGCGGGAGATATGCAGCAGGCGGAATTTTGGACTGGGTTAAGACCTATGACACCAGATGGCACACCGATTATCGGTAAGACTCATTTTAAAAATCTATTTACCAATACCGGGCACGGAACCTTGGGCTGGACTATGGCTTGCGGTTCTGCACGTTATTTAGCTGATATTATAGCCAAAAAACAACCGGATATAGATAGCTCAGGACTAGATGTTTTCCGTTATCAATAAATTATCTTGATGCTGGGTTAGAAATGCCAAACCAGCTTCTATACCTAATTGGTAGTCCTGTTTAAGGGCATTATCACTGCTGCCAATAAGACGGCTGTTTAATACTTGTAATGGTGCAATTTCGATGATTTTCACATTCTCTGGTGGATGTTCAATAAAATCAACCGCGCTTTCATAGGCATTCTCATGACGAGTTATAATATCTAAAATCCGTGGGCAGCGTTCATCGTTGCATAACCATGTTTTTAGCTTATGTAACCACTGTGATTGAGCACTGTATTCTGATGGCGCGGTTCTAATGACCACAATGGTTTTCGCACCGCGATGATAAGCTTCTTGGATCGGAATGGGCAGTGCCACGCCACCATCAACATAACTCTCCCCATCTATATCAACGCCATTCTTGTATAAAAACGGCAGTGCGCTGGACGCTTTTAATAGTGTCAGCCAATTATCCGCTGTTGGTTCAAAAAATTTTGGTGCTAATCCATCGACTTTGGTCGCTGAGAATAATAGTTTGCGTTGTTGCAGCTGTGTGTAAGCGCAGCCTAAATTTAATTGGTAATCAGGGTCTGAGACTTGGTTAAAATACCAATCGAGATCGATAATGTGGCCACCGCGGAACGAGCGTGATATATTAAAAAATTCAGGATGTTGGGATAGCTCCATGATGGAGCCTTTAGCATGACCAAATTGACGGGTCATATAACTTGTTAGGTTTTGCGCACCAGCTGAAGTACCAATGAGCAACGAGAACGGGTTAAAATCGTGGGCTAACCAAGTATCTAATACACCTGCTGTAAATATGCCTCGCTGGCCACCACCTTCGACCACAAGCGCTGTATCGGTTTGAGGTTCGATGCTATGACAATTTAATTGTGTCGTTATTTCGTTACTTTGCTGTAAGCCGCTCATATGTCACCTATAGATTTAATACTTAGTTACTTTAGGCTAATTCTTCGGATTTTTAAAATCGCTTAACAATGGCTTTTTGATAGTTTATAACTATTGATTTGGTTTTTTTAATAACTCTATTCATAACTTTGTTTATAAATGTGTCGATATGAAGATGGGTAAATGAAGTAAGTTAAAAGAATAGTCGTCTTAAGCGACTATTCTTTTATACACTATGCGAATGTAAGTGGGTTGTGATGATAGGGTTAGGAGCCGTTATAACTGAGTTAAGTAGTCTTGCTGCTGAACTTTTCCGTTCAATAACTCTGGTTTAATTTGTTGTAAACTAACTTTGATTATCTGCCTTACTCTTTCACGAGACATGGATAAACGTTGCCCGATGACATGCAAACTAAGCGGCTCTTCGCGGCCTAAACCAAATCTAAGCTCGATAATAGTTCGGTTACGTTCAGATAGATTACTGAGTACTGTGAATAAGTGTTTACGGGTATTGTTTGATTCGATTTCATCACTTGGCTTGTTAATCGATTTGTCTTCAATTAGGTCAATCAGTGATGTTTCAGAGTCAGTTTTAGTTGAAATAGCTTTGTCTAAGCTCGCTTCAGAAAAATAATTTGATAAAATATCAACCACGTCTTCGTAATTCATCTCCAGAGTTTCAGATATGGTTTTAATATCTTTAGTACAGCTTGTATCTAACTCAAGTTCTCTGGCCGTTTTTAGGATGCGTTTGTAAATTTTACCTACATGAATAGGAACTCGAATAGTACGAGATTGGTTCATAATAAAACGTTCGATATTATTTTTTATCCACCAAACTGCATAAGTAGAAAATCGAAATCCTTTGGTAGCATCGAATTTTTCTACCGCATGAATCAGGCCGGTATTACCTTCTTGGATTATATCAACCAGTGATAGTGATGTATTTTGATAGCGTTTTGCGATGTTAATTACTAAGCGTAAGTTTGATTGGATCATGCGTTGACGCGCTTTTTCGTCACCACTGTGAGCAGCAATCGCAACGTCGTATTCTTGTTCTTTTGTCAGCAATACGCTGTTTTTGCTTACCTGCTGCATGTATATATCAAGTGCATTAAAGTCATGAGATAGTTCCATTTTAAACCCCTTAAGTCAGTGCTTTAAAAGCACTCACCTTTATAAAAAGAAAATAAATGTATCTATTTTTTTCTTAGCAACTGAGCTCATTAAACAAATCAACTGCTGAGTTATTATCATTAATTAAAAGAATGCGGATTAATAGCGGATTAGCAACAAACCAGTAACATTGTGGTTTGAGTAGGAAAAGTGATAAAAATATATCTTATCAGACCACTTTTATATGAAACTAGACTAGTGCAGGCAATCGACCTTTGAAGAGGCTTTTACATGGGATGTTTAACTATTTATGATTTTGAAGGGATTATTGCTATATAGCTTAAAAACATTTTATTATTAGTGTTTTATATCGATTAACAGACCGATATCTATCTTATTAGCGTTAAACTATTTACTACTTAGCAAATCACGAATTATTAATATTTTATAAAATAACCCTTAGCTAAGTTTTAGCGGGGAAATATATTTTTATAAATGAAGTTTTTTGGTGATTTTATTTATAGCAGATCTTAAAAATTAGTACTAAATGCTCTATTTTTAATTGTTAAATTGATGCTAAATAAAAATTTAGAAACTAAAGTAAATCAAGCTATATGTAAATGCAATAGTAAATTAATCATTAACCTTTTATATTTATTTTTATAGTTTAAAACATCAAATTATTTCCTAGATTCTCACAATAATCGCAACAAAATACCTTTTCTTGACCAAAGAAGATAACGACAATAAACCGTATTCCAATGTCTTGCGATGTTCAGGATTGTCATAGACACGGTCTTCAAGCAATATAAATTTCAGTTTAGACCAGTGTTCATCAGTGAGCATTAATCGGGGCATGGCAACTTATTGTTTACTTGTTGAATTATGGTTTTTTTAAACCATTCGTAATGCGCAGGGAGAGGCCGGAAACGTTTCTGAGTGAAAACCGTCAGGATGATTGATAAATCCAAGTGCATTGAGGCTGCTTCAACACTGACTTGTAACCCAGGATATTGGCATTGATGGGCTAAAAAATCAGGATACAGCTGCATCGCCAGCGCACCTGAACAGGCGAATTTACAGGCACCTTCTAATGGTTCATCTTCGTTTAAGCTGTCTTGTAAGTTTTGCTCTAACCCTTGCATGGCTAAGCCATTTTTGATTAATCATGAACTTACCTCTCTATGAAGATAGAAAATCTAACGATTTGGATTAATCGCCAATACGTTTATTGGCAAATTCATGTGCAGCAGTGGAAATATCGGCACCTTTAGCACGGCGATTAAGATTATTCGCGGCGATCAAGGTTGATCCCGACCCGAAGAAAGGGTCGATAACTAACTGGCCTTCACTAGAGCTTTGCGTTATTAATTTTTCAATTAAAGGTACTGGTTTTTCTGTTGGGTAACTGCGCCAAACACGCTTTTCTTGCAATACATCTGGCATGCTCAAGTCTTGCAGCTTGCGTTTGCCTTTTTCAAAAAATAAAATGAATTCATAGCGAGCACGATAGTGATAACCCATACCGATCGCGCATTTATCCCAAACGATGGGCTTCCAGAATTTAAAGCCCACTGCTTCCGCCATGGGTTTAATCACAAACATAGTTTCTTGGTCACAGAACAGGTAAAAGTGACTGTTGTTTTTCAACACGCGATAAATTTCGCTTAACAATAGCGGAAAGTCACTGTTGGGGAAAATATCAAACCATTGGTTGCTCGATGCTGCGCTGTTTTTAAGCCGTGTTGTGGTGCCTATTTTTCGGTGCTTTTCTAGTGATTCATAAGGCGGATCGGTGATCACGAGATCGACACTTGCAGTTTCCAGTGATTGTAACCATTGAATGGCATCGGCTTTAAGTAACAACATAGGTGAGGCTTATTTATCAAGATACGCAAAGGTGGCATATTAACAGTTATTACAGAATAAAGGTATGAACAGCGTTGAGATGAATGGTGAAGAAGGGGTTAATTAAAAGTGAATTACGGGATGAAATATGGGCCAAAGAGTAAAATAGGGGATGACTCTTTGGCTCGTATTTAGTTATTTAAAGTGTAACTAAAAGGGCTATTTAGCTTAGAAAAATCCCATTGGATTAACATCATAGCTAACGAGTAAATTTTTAGTTTGTTGATAATGTTCCAACGCCATTTTGTGAGTTTCACGACCAACTCCAGATTTCTTATAACCGCCAAATGCAGCATGAGCTGGATACATATGATAGCAGTTGGTCCATACGCGACCAGCTTGGATCTTGCGGCCCATGCGATAAGCGACATTCATATCACGGCTCCAAACGCCCGCACCTAAACCAAACTCGGAATCATTGGCTAAAGCCAGCGCTTCAGCTTCTGTTTTGAATGTTGTCACTGAAATAACAGGACCAAAAATCTCCTCTTGGAAGATGCGCATTTCATTGGTACCTTTCAGCAGTGTTGGTTGGATGTAATAACCGTCATTGTAATCGGTGTGAAACTCGTCAATTTCTCCGCCTATTAACAGTTCAGCGCCTTCTTCTTTACCGATTTCGATGTATTTTAAGATCTTCTCAAATTGTTCTTGCGAAGCTTGGGCACCAACCATAGTTTCAGTATCGAGTGGGTTGCCACGTTGGATCTGTTTGGTGCGTTCGATAACTTTTCCTATGAATTTTTCATAAATATCTTCATGTACTAATAAACGCGATGGGCAAGTACAAACCTCACCTTGGTTGAAATAAGCCAGTACTACGCCTTCGATACATTTACTTAAGAAGGCATCTTCATGATCCATAATGTCTGGGAAGAATACGTTAGGAGATTTACCACCGAGCTCAACGGTTGAAGGAATAATGTTTTCTGCTGCGCATTTCAAAATGTGTGAGCCAACGGGTGTTGAGCCTGTAAATGCTATTTTAGCAATACGAGTGCTGGTAGCGAGAGCTTGTCCTGCTTCTGCGCCATACCCGTTGACGATATTTAGTACGCCTGGTGGTAATAGGTCTTCGATTAATTCGGCTAACACTAAGATTGACGCTGGCGTTTGTTCGGCTGGCTTAAGAATGACGCAGTTACCTGCCGCCAGTGCTGGTGCGAGCTTCCATGCTGCCATTAGAATCGGGAAATTCCATGGGATGATTTGTCCAACGACACCAAGTGGTTCATGAAAATGGTATGACACGGTATTGGCATCAAGATCGCCGATACTGCCTTCTTGTGCACGCAGACAACCAGCAAAATAGCGAAAATGATCGACAGCTAATGGGATATCTGCCGCCAATGTTTCACGTACTGCTTTACCATTATCCCACGTCTCGGCCACGGCAAGTTTTGTTAGATTTTGCTCTAAACGATCGGCAATGCGCAGCAAGGTATTTGAGCGTTCTGTTACCGACGTTTCACCCCAAGCGTCTTTGGCCTTATGAGCTGCATCGAGAGCAAGTTCGATATCTTGTGCGTCTGAGCGTGGTATCTCACAAATGACTTGGCCATTGACCGGACTTAAGTTACTGAAATATTGGCCATTTTGTGGTTCTATCCACTGACCGCCAATGAAATTCTGATAACGTGGTTTGAAACTTAACTCTGCGCCTGCTGTACCTGGTGCGGCATATATCATAACTCTATCCTTTAGTTATTGTGTTAGTTGACTCCTTAACGCTATCATGACTGACTGTCGTAAACTGTACTGCGAATTCGCAATGATTGTCTGTCAGTTCATTCTGCCAACTGCGTCGCTCAGTAAATCAAATCATTAACAAGGAATGCTGATGATCAAACAATTTATAAAACCTTCTTTCAGGCCTGAGCCGCAGGTGTTAGTAGAAAATAAAATTAGCTTTGATGGTCCTCATTCACAGCTGAGTATCTATGAGACCTTTCAAGATGTAAATCGAGTAAAACTTAAATCAGACCAGCCTTTGTTCTGTGCCATGCTCAGTGGGCGTAAAGTGATGCACCATGATCAGTCTGATTATCATAGTGATTTTATACCTCATGAGTCTTTTGTTATTGCTCCTAATCAAGGCGTCGAAATTGATTTCCCTGAAGCGAGTTTGCAACAACCAACCACCTGTTTGGCGATAGAAATATCCAATGAACGGATCCAAACAACGGCGGATAACTTAAATGTACAAACACCGATAGCAGATGAGTTTGGACCTTGGCAATACCGTGAAAACATGCTGCATTGCCAACATAATGAACAAACCCAGCTGTTGTTAACGCGCATCACTCAGATATACACAGAAGCCCATCCAGATAGAAGTTATATGATTGATTTGGCTGTGTCGGAGCTGACTGTAAGATTGTTGCGGCAGCAAGGCAGGGAAGTTATTTTATCTTTTTGTGCCGAGCAGAAAGATCATAGCGGCCTGACATCGGTGGTTAATTATATAAATGAACACTTGGATGAGCAACTTGATAATGATGTTTTATGTCGTATTGCCTGTATGTGTCGAACGAAATTCTTTCAAGAGTTTAAACAACATTTAGGCTGCAGTCCTTTAGCCTTTCAGCAGCAACAAAGATTAAAGAAAGCCGCTAAAATGATAGCTCAAGGCATTCAAATAACCCGAGTTTGTTTTGAACTCGGGTTTGCCAATAGTAGTCATTTTAGTCGAAATTTCAAACGCTTTTATGGTGTCACTCCACGCTTATATCAAACTAAAATATTATCTATGGGAGCTGGAATCCCAAGACCATAACCTTGCGCATAATCAACCCCAAGTTGCTGTAATCGTTGTTTGATAAGATCGTTTTCAACGAATTCAGCAACGGTTTTCATATTCATGACATGACCAATATCGTTGATAGATTTTACCATAGCTTCATCAATCGGATTGTTTACTATATCTTTGACAAAAATGCCATCAATTTTCAGTGTCGATACTGGTAGATTTTTCAAATAGGCAAATGATGATAAACCACTGCCAAAGTCATCCAAAGCGAAGTGACAACCAAAGCTATGCAGCGCTTTAATGAATGACGTTGCATCTCGTAGGTTGCTGATCGCAGCTGTCTCTGTTATTTCAAATTGGATCTGAGCTGGTTTTAAGTTATGCACTGAGATTTCATTCATGATGAAATCTAACAGTTCTTTAGAGCCTAGTGATGGACCAGAAAGGTTAATCGATATGTGATCAAGACTATCAAGTTTGTCATTATTTTTGTGCATCCAAGCGAGCGTATTTTTCACCACCCAAGTATCAATAGGCAATGATAGATTGTAACGTTCCGCAGCTGGTAGAAATGCCCCCGGTGGAACTATCTTGCCGTCATTACTGCGTAAACGCAGTAATACTTCATAGACTTTTTTATGATTTGGATCTGATAGTGAGACAATCGGCTGAGCATAAAGCTCGAAACGATCTTCGACAAGCGCATCTTTAAGTTCGTTAACCCAGCGAAATTCACCATCACGTTGCGCCATTATTTCATCATCAGTATGGTAAGTATGGATCCGATTACGGCCTAGATCTTTTGCAGCATAACAGGCAAGGTCGGCATGGATTAGTGCTTCGGTAGTATCATTAGTATATTTACAAATTTCGGTAATACCGATACTGACACCGATACTGAAAATATTGGTTTTCCATAAAAATTGAAATTTACTCACTAAATCGAGGATCTTTTGCCCTGCTTTTTCAGCATCTTCTAAATTACAATCCTTCATGATAATAGCGAATTCATCGCCGCCTAAACGCGCTATTGTATCTCTGCTGCGAGTGTTTTCTTTTAATAGCGCACTTAATTGCCGTAATAGTTCATCACCTGCAATATGGCCGCAAGTATCATTAATGATCTTAAACTGATCCAGATCGAGATAGCATAATGCATGTGTTATACCTGAACTTTGCGTTCTCAAGATCAGTTGATTTAATCTGTGCTCAAATTCATAACGATTCAGTAAGCCGGTAAGCATATCGTGAGTTGCTTGGTATTCGATCTTTTGTGTTGCAACGCGAGCCTTAGTGACATCAACTTGAATGCAGATGAAGTGAGTTATGGTGTCTTTGCTGTCGGTCAATGGCAGAATACAGCCTTGAGACCAAAATACTTCGCCATTCTTTTTCGTATTTTTTAATTCGCCATACCATTTCTGTCCAGCTAAAACCGTAGCCCAAATGTTGTCATAGAAGCCATTTTTAGTATTTTCATTACGCAGCATCGTAATTGATTTACCGATTACTTCATCCGTTTTATAACCTGTAATAATGCTGAATTTAGGATTAGTATACTCGATATAACCTTGCTTATCGGTGATGATAACGCTGTTAGGACTACACTCAACTACGCGGGATAATCTCTTTAAGTCTTCACTACTCTTATGTAAATCAGTAACATCATCAAATACCCCGATCCCGCCTTCAATCTTCCCTTCAGCGGTATAAAACGGTACTAAATTAGCACGTAAATGAATTAACCGCCCTCCCGTTACTGAAAGATATTCATCTTCATATTTTGCTACTTCTCCAGCCAGAGATTGTTTAACTGCGGCGAGCATTTTTGGGTTTTTGACTTGTTCGAAAATATTGAATTCTTTTAACTCATTGTTATTGGCTTGCACGATCTCTTCGATACGTTTATTCGTTTTAAGCATGTTGCCATTATTATCATAATGAAAAATACCAACAGGCGAATGGTTAATAATTGCGTTTAAGTGGGCTTCGCTATTGATGAGTTCTGCAGTTCTTTGATTGATTCGGGTGGTTAATAAACGCTGTTGTTGGCTATTTTTATGCTGAACATAGGCAAATAAGGGCGTTGATAATAGCCAAATAATGAATGTATATATGAAAGGTGTGGCCAGAGAATCATGAAATGAAAACACTGGTTCGGCGAGGTTTATATCAGCGCCTAAAAGATATTGTTCACCATTGCTCGTTGTATATGGGGTAAGCAAACGGCGGTAGTTATTACCTGCAATAAAAAACGTGCCTAATAAACGATCGTTATTGGCTGTTTTGGGATATTGAATTGAGCTTAATATTACGTTATCAGATGCGCTTAGTACGGTAACTTTATCTTGCTTTAAGCTTAAAATATAGAGTGCTGAAATCTTGCTATTTTGAACATAGTACTGCAGTGATTGGCTCAATTGTTTGGGAGCATCGTTATCTGAATTTGTCAGTAATGTTGAGATTATTAATGAAGCTTGCTGAAGCTGTTGATCTATGGTTTGTTGTAGCAGATGTTTCTTATAAAAATGGCCAGTAATCGAAAAGGTGATCGCGAAAGCTAAGTAAAGGGCGAAGGTAAGGTAAATCCATTGGTATTTTTTTATTAAATTCATTGCTTAACATCCTTGTGACTTGCTCAAAACTGAAGTGATAGCGGCTGTATATGATATTTCTGAATGAGTCACGCTAATAATTACAATAGTGCTCTGTACGTTATTGATAAATGAAACCACTATTAATTCATAATGCTAAATAAAATCAAGATCAAACCAAATACCTGTTGCCGGACCAGGTTGTTCGCGCCATCGATCTTTAACATCTGGGCGGAAACGATCAAAATGGGATTCGAAGTAGCGAAGTTCACCTAAGTTTTTTTTAGTTAGAATGTCTTTTACGGTGAGGAAGTCGCCATCCCATCGGCGGTTGTGGAAGACCGAAAGTAAGCGTTGTTGTGTTTTAGCCAGAGAAGATAATTTTTGGGCTTCTATACTTGTGGCTACCATGGGTTTTTCAACAACCACGTGTAAGTTATTTTCCAAGGCTAATTTAGCTAAAGAGAAGTGCACATTGTTAGGCGCGGTAATAATAACAAGATCAATATCAGCATTTTCAATTAAAGATTCAGGGCTAGAGAATACTCGTACCTGATCATATTTGGCTTTAATGCCTACTTTTATTTGCTTCGGGCTATTTGATTGAAAATATTGCATATTTATCACAGATGATATACTCATAAGTGAGTGGAAAAGACTGATAATACATTGAGAGCAGTGAATAAACAATTGTGAATTAATTTGATAGACAATGGCCGTTTGCAGGATGCGATATTGCGGGAAAGTTTTGTTATCCGCAGGAAATGAAACTGCGCTATGCTATGTGATCTATCGTGTAACTAAAATTTAGGTATAAAAAAGGCATAATATATTATGCCTTTTTTATTAATAATTATGATCGCTTGCGAAATATAAATCGCAATGACTTATTCGAAATCTTCGTCGTCGTAATCATCTTCAAAATCTTCGTCTTTAGATGCTTTAATACCATGAGTCGCCATGATTTCAATATAGAATGAAGCACCTTCTTCAGTATTACCTGAATCGATTGATTTGTTTAGTTGTGAGAATGGAACACGCTCAGCTTCTTCTTTAGTTGGGCCATATTTACAAGCAAAATCCCAATAATCAACACCGCTAGGTAACTGTTTTTTACGTTCACGTCGCACATATTTTTTTAATTCGTGTTTGATACTATCAACTTGACGTTCAACTTTAATTTTAGGGTGATTCAGTACAAATGTTTTTTTCATTTTTATCCTTTTAGGATGATGTTCATATTCGTTATTAACACGAAAACAGTGATAAGGGACAAGTATAACAGGGAAAACTATAAACAGCGGCTAAATTCCTGAATTTATCCAGTCTATTCTTCTACTTTGTCTTGTCTTGATGCTAAATAAAACTCTTTCATACGTTCATAAGGATCAATGTAAGCTTGTTTGAATGCTTCATAGTCTCCGAGTTTATCCGCAACCTTATTAACAGTTTTCAGACCTTGGGCTGCAATCTTGTGTTTAGTCTCTTTAGGAACATTAAATCCTAAGAAAAAATCACCTGTGAAACCAACGGTATCTCTCACAGTTGAAGGTCCAAGTAGCGGCCAAACAACATAAGGGCCATTGCCGATACCATATTTACCAAGAGTCGTACCCAAATCTTGATTGCTTGGTTGCCAATCGAGGTATTCTTCAGCTGGATCCATTAAACCTAATACGCCAACTGTACTATTTACAACGAAACGTCCTAGCTCAGTCCCTGATTCACTAAACTTACCTTGTAATACGTTGTTAGTGAAACGTATTGGCATAGCGATATTATGAAAGAAGTTATTTACGCCAGTTCGGAAAAAATGTGGTGTTATTGCTTTATAAGCTGTTGCAGTTGGTTTTAACACCCAGAAGTATAATTTATCGTTAAAATGAAACATGGCGACATTGAAGTAGTAAAGTGGATCGGAGTCTTCTTCAAAAGAAAGCTCTTCATCAAGCTCATCAGTTTCATCATCAGTAAACAGGTCATCATCAGCAAACAATTCATCTTCTTCAATCGCAGAATCACTATTTTCAGTAAGATCTGTTGTAGTGTCATTGAGCACCGACGACGTTGAAACATTTGTTGTGGTTTCTATCAAAGGCTCCACAGACCGATTCGTTGAACAGCCAGTTAGCATCACTAGAACTAGTAGTAATGCAGGGGAGTATTTACCTAGCGTTGAATTATTGATGTGTAGCATTCTTATCTCTCAATAGCGCAAGTAATTGTTCAGGTGTCTTCTTGATTAATAAAGTGTTGTATTCTTTACGAAATGAAGCAACTAGACTACGTCCTTCAACACGTACATCATAAATCTTCCATTCTGATATTTTTTCAGCCGTAGCACTACGTTTACCTACTGAGTAATCAATTGCAGTTAGATTATTAATGATGGTTTTAACTCGAGCACGTTGTAGGTCTTTTTTGGGTTTTAATGCTGATGCGCTGTTTACATCAACAGCTAAACGCACACTATCATTTAAACGATCTAAATACAGGTTAGTTAAATGAGTTTGGAACAAGCCACTAAACTCTGTTTGCTGTTCTTCATTAAAACGATGACTGCTGTAACGTCCGAGTTTCTTTTTAGATGTGTAGCTAAATTTAGAAAGTGTTAATTCACTGATTAAGTCGAAATCGAAGTAAATATTGACTAATTCACGTAGTTGATCGCGTTTATAAACAGTATCGTATTCTTCATTATTCACCACGGCTAATGATTTCATCATCATGGTTTCAATAAATGCTTTTGATTCAACTGCATTATCTGTTTTAGCTGTCGCTATCGAAGCAAACAGGCTGGCAATAATGAAAATAACAATACGGGACATAGACATCATGGTTTAACCTACTTTAAAATATTTACTACATGGTATTTATAACGGTTATTAAGTGAATAAGAAGTAAAGGCTGTATTTATTCTTCTTTTTCTTTATCACCGAATACGTATTTACTGACTAGATCTTCAATATCTAATGCTGATTCTGTTTCTTCAATGCTGTCGCCATTTTCCAATACTTCTTCACTGCCACCGGGTGTCAACGTGATGTATTTATCACCGAGTAAACCAGCTGTTTTTATCGATGCGATAACATCTGTTGATAACTCAATATCCTGTTGGATTTTAAGTTCAACACGCGCAACTTTAATGATAGGATCTAAGCTGATACTGTCGATTTGACCAATTTTAACTCCAGCCATTTCAATATTCGCGCCTGCTTTTAATCCTGCCGCAGAACTGAAGTCAGCACTGACTTGATAGTAATCATCGCTAAGGATTTCCATTTTACCTAATTTGATAGTTAGGTAACCGACACATAGCAAACCAATAAGGACAAAAGCGCCAACAGTGGTTTCAATAGATGATTTTTTCATTATTACTCCGTTTATAACCAAACTTACTTTATATAAGGCTTAAATCTCGCCCTGAATAAAACTTAAAATGATAGGGTTTGTGGTTTTATTTAACTCTTCGGGGCTACCTTGAAAGATAACTTTACCTTCATTTAACACAATAACGCGTTGGGCAATACTAAAAATATCTGGAATTTCATGACTGACTACAACACCAGTAAATCCCAGCTTCTGCTGATATTCAGAAATCATAGTATGAACTGACTTTTTACGAATAGGGTCTAAGCCCGTAGTCGGCTCATCAAATAAGATAATTTCCGGATCCGTTGCAAGTGCTCTGGCTAACGCGACGCGTTTTTTCATCCCTCCTGAAATTTGACCCGGATATTGGTCATCAATACCGACGATATCGAGTTGTTGCATGCGTTGATGTACGCGCTCAGTGATTTCAGACTTATTTAGTCGATGACTTTCAACCAAAGGCAAAGCGATATTCTCATATACAGTCATAGAATCGAATAAAGCACTATCTTGAAACATGTAGCTAAATTTATTTCTTAACTCGGCATACTCAATTTTAGTGTATGCATTTAGGTCTTTACCTGCAAAGAGCAGTTCACCAGAATCAGGGCGTAGTAGGCCAATAATGTGTTTTAAAAGCACACTTTTACCTTCACCACTTTTACCTATTATCGCGGTTATCTCACCAGGGTAAATGGCTAAGTTAATATCTTTTAATACATCAAGCGAGCCAAAACTCTTGGCCATATGCTTAATTTCTATAAGCGGCATATTTTTATTTTCCATTAGCTTGCTACAATAAAAAAGAAGTTAATACATAATCGATCACAAGCACTAAAATACTGGCTTGCACAACGGCTGTCGTTGTTGATAAACCGACACCTTTTGCACCAAAATTACCGCGGCGTTTGTGCGTGTAGTAACCGTGGAAACAGCAAACAGAAATGACCGCTACAGCAAAAAATATGGATTTTATAAAACCTTCCATGACATCAGATAGCGAGACACTTGTTTCAACACGATAAAAATACAATTCAGGGTTAATGCCTAATAATTGTGAACCTGTTAAGTAGCCACCAAAAATACCTAAGCAATCAAAAATAGCTGTCAATAATGGGAAGCTAATTAAGGCGGCGACAAAGCGTGGACTCACTAAAAATCGGATGGGGTCAATCGACATGGTTTTTAAAGCGTCAATTTGTTCTGATATCCGCATGATGCCTATTTCTGCTGTCATTGCAGAACCGGCTCGACCGATAACCATGATGGCCGTTAATACCGGACCTAGTTCACGAATTAAGGTTAATGCAACCGCAGAACCTAACAAACCTGTAGAGCCAAATTGGGATAGGGTGTAATAACCTTGCAGCCCTAAAACCATGCCGGTAAACAAGCCTGTGATGCAGATAACGGTAATCGATTTAGCACCAATAAAATACAATTGCTCAAGTACGCGCTTACCTTGAAACGGGAAGCTAAATATATGTCTTAGACCCAAGAATAGGAAAACACCAGCTTTACCAAAACTGTTTATTAGCGCAATACACGCGCGGCCCAAATTGGTGATGGGATTACGTGAAAGATATATTTGGGACATTAAAGTGTTCCTCGCACGAGCGACAGAATTATTTGTGTTATCAGGATATTGCCTATGAAATATAGTCAATAATGTGATAGAAAAAAATGATTGGTTATAGTACTTTGAAAGTATAGGGCTGTCAAAATGCATTTATACAAAATAAAGAGTTATTATTAGTTGCTTAGACAGGTGCTTGATATTTGAGGTAGAACCATATATCAAGCTGTTTATTGTCAGGATTGTAAGAGATTTGTCGGTGGAAATTCAGATAATAAAAAACCAGGATTATATACCTGGTTTTTTATTGATTATTAGTTCATGACTAACTGACTAATAAAGTTCCGGCGTTCACTTACGTTTTCAAATTGGGCGCTTTTTTCGCCTTGAGAGTCGGTAAAGGACACTTTATTTTTATTCACTGAAATAGAATGAACAGGTTGTATAATCTGGATTTCTGAATTACTTAAAGTAAAATTCATAATAAAACTCACTATATAAAGCTTAGCATTCGCTAAAGCATAATTTCGTAATAAGCTTCACTATCGTTTAGACGATAATTAGATGAAATCTAACATGTATTTAGTTAATAACTTTTTGGTTATTGGTATAAACTCACTTTGTTAGACATATGACAGCACGCAACATTTGCCGTTTTTCGTCGCTCAATAATTTAGCTTGTATCTTGGATTTATTAATAGGACTTACAGAGTCATCTAGGTAGAGATATTTTCTAGATATTGGTTGTGCTAGGTAAGGTTTAACCGCTAATTTTTTAAATTCTTGGTGTGTATTAATTAATCTTGGGGTCAAGTTATCAGTATCTTTTCTAGTTAGCAAGTCTATTTATTGAATTATTGTGATGTGTAAGGGTATATTGTGGCGAATATGCGTTGTTTTACAAATAGATCGCACTCTTTTATACCAATTTACTTGAGTTACGGCATTTATTAGTGACTTAGTAATATGCTTTTTAGTCGTAATAGTCTCACCGGTAGAGAATATTATAAATATTTAATTTAATGCTTAATTTTCATTAATGTGTGCCGATAATATGAGTACGCTTGTTAGTTATGCTATTTATCAGGAAATAAAATGTTTAGAATTTTTAATTTTACGCTGCTTTTGCTTGTTTGTGTAAGTGCGACGGCAGAACCGTTTAGCCATAAAAATGCAGAAGTGGGTTATCGCGATGGCCATTGGTCATTAAACGTTGAGCGCCCAATTAATAATAACTTCTATATTACGGGGTTCGGTAATTACAGTGATGAAGTAAAAACTAAGTTAGACCAACGCGCTAAAGTTAAAATTTTAGGCGGTGGTGTCCGCAATATTACATTTATTGATGAGGCAACGCAGTTTTATAGTGGTTTAGACCTTGTGCAAAGCAATATTGCTGTAAATGCTACGAGCAATTTGAAAGATGGGAGTTATTTTTATCCGGGAGTCGTCGCTGGGTTTAAGGTTTCACAAGTTGACTATTTTGAATGGGACCTAAGAGCGAGCCATTATTTTTCTAATAATAGTGTCGAGTATGATTATGTAGATACGACATCATTTAGCGTTACAGGCCGCTATTTTATCGATCCTGCAATGTCGATTGGTTTTGGTTATGTTTGGCTAAAGGAGTCGGATAGTATTAGCCTTGATAATTTGGCTTTTTCTTTTGCTCTGTACTTTGAATAGTTTAAATAAGAACTGAACCATCAGTTATATCCCCGTGATCAATGAGGATCATGATATTTCAATGCAGAAAATAAACCTGACCTCAGACCAAAACGTGAATTAATGCATTTACATAACCTAGCTCGCGATAGCGAGTTTGTGAGCGTATAAAAGCAATTATTCATTGCTCCTATCGCTGGTTAGCACCTCAGATTGCAGAAGCTCTTCTTATCCATGAAACAACAGTAACTCGACATATTAATGAGTATCTTGTTACTGGTAAGTTAAAAGCAGAAAATGGTCAGGGCAACCGCATGGGTGTTTAGTTTTTAGACAATCCTGCAATTAACACACTTTCCAGCATTGATGTGTTCATTAAGCAGCGCCGTTGTCTTTATATATCTGACATGCATCTTCGTTCATACTAACGTCAAGTACCCAGTGCATAGATTCTATACGGCCATGAGCTTGTTCAAATTCCATCGATTGTCACGAGAGCACCACGTAAGTCCAGCATCTTTAAAAGTTCGGGGATGGCGGTAATTTCATTGATAAACATTCCATTCAGCTGAAACCAATTGTGATGGCCTTGAATGTACTCTCTAATATCGAACCAGCCTTTAGCGCTAGCGATCTAGTTACAATTGATGCAATGGGTTGCCAGAAGAAAATAGCACAGAAAATATTAGATAAAGACGCAGATTATTTACTTGCCGTTAAAGGCAATCAAGGTAATTTGAATAAAGCGTTTAGAGAAGATAATTCACGAATAAGAATAGATGAACGAGCAGAAAGTTTTGCAAGGATCAGGAAAATGAGTTTGAACCTGATCATCCTTATTGGATCTTAACCATCAAAGGGGTTGGTTATAAATTGAATGTAGTCGCAACAGAATAGAACAGAACAGAACTGTGGAAAAGTAAGAGGCTGTTGTTGGTATTCGGTTTAGCTGAAATGTGAGGAGATACTGGTCAGATTCGGTTATTTTTAAAGCAACTGTTTTTACAATGTCTATGTTTATTGACTCATAACAAAAATCAAGTAAAGTGTGCCTCGTTAATCGCTTAATAAGCACTTAACGCATTGTATATGTAGACGCTTTTAATGCGATAACATTATATACAGTGCCCGAGTGGTGAAATCGGTAGACACAAGGGATTTAAAATCCCTCGCTTAATAGGCGTGCCGGTTCAATTCCGGCCTCGGGCACCAATCTTTCAGCATGAAAGACTCAAGTTAGAAAATAGCTAACATCAGATTTTGATTAAGCTCCAAATTATCTCGAAAGAGAATCTTCATTGATATTGCACTAGTATCGATGATTAAAAAAATTTAGTGCCCGAGTGGTGAAATCGGTAGACACAAGGGATTTAAAATCCCTCGCTTAATAGGCGTGCCGGTTCAATTCCGGCCTCGGGCACCAATAATTCAATTGCAAAAAGTTAAAGCCTCAGCAGAAATGCTGAGGCTTTTTACATCTGGTATTTTAAATACTCATAATTTACCGTGAACTGTTTATTTTATGAACCAACGTTAAGCGATTGATAATTTATTATTGACTCAAAATTTAATTACGGTAAAGTTGTCTCGTTCTCAGCGATAAAGGCTTCGTTGATTATATCTGCTGCCCGAGTGGTGAAATCGGTAGACACAAGGGATTTAAAATCCCTCGCTTAATAGGCGTGCCGGTTCAATTCCGGCCTCGGGCACCAACTTCTTCTTTAATAAGAAACATTAACCAGCATAAGCTGGTTTTTTTGAACCTAAAATTTACTATCTTGCCTCCGCTTCATTTACTCCTCTAAAAATTCTGCTTTATTGTTATATTTTTATCTCTCTTGTTATTGCTTATTAGTAAGGATTTATAATGAAAAAACTAGGTCATATCCAAGCTGTATTAGCTGGAAAAGCAGTGCATATTTATCCTTCTGAACATTACCCTATTTGGCGTGAAGAGATAGGTGATAAAAAGGTATTTCAATCGGTGGGCGCATTTGGTGAGAATCTCAGCTCCGTGGGTTTAACTGAGGAAACTGTCTGCATCAACGATATTTATAAAATAGGGTCAACGTTAGTGCAGGTTTCTCAAGGACGTATGCCTTGCTGGAAATTAAATGAACGTTGCCAGCATGAAGAGATGGCGAAGCAACTTCAAGATAGATTGAGAACGGGTTGGTATTTTCGAATTTTAGAGTCTGGAACCATTGGAGCAGGCGATGACGTCATATTGTGTCAACGCCCTTATCCAGATTGGTCTTTTCGTTTGTACGGTTCTGGAGTTTAAGCATATATAGTTCTCGTCGGCACATGTCAAAAGCATTGCGAATGATGATTGATAAACTAGCGTAATACTTTGCATGGATTTTATACTAGTGGCTAAAATGACAAGAGTATTTTTATCTATTTAATTTATAGGGCTTTATTTTGTGATCCTTGGCTGACTACTCATAGTTAAAGTGAATAATTTCAATTACACCGTTTCATCTTTAAGGTGTTATGTGTAATATATTGCAGTCAATTTATTGGCGTTCACAATTTTTTGACTTCGTCCTTTTGTGAGGATTGGTTGAACTTAGTAGTTATCGAGCAGATTGATATAGGTAGGGAATGGATACTTTAAAGTCAGTATTTTTAATTGATGAAAATGTAGAGCGCAGACAGAGTTTAGAAACGATCTTGTCGTTTTTAGGTGAAGAATTGAAATGCTATGATACTCATCTGACAATCGATAGCAAAATAGATCGTGCAGCTAACAGTGTTTTAGTCGCCACTGATAATTATTCTGCCGAAGAATTAGCAACGTTATTCTCTGCTAATATAAGTAACCCTTTTCTGACTTTTGGCAGTGAAATTTCTGAGCTTACAAGCAGCAACTTCATTGGTCATATTGATGCGCCATTTGCTTATCAACAGTTAACATTATTGCTCGGTCGTTGCCAATCATTCCGTCAATCAACTCAATCGCAACAGACTTCATCTAAGCAGCTGATTAAACAGCTTGTTGGCCGTGGTAATGCTATCCAAGAAGTTCGCCATCTTATCTCTCAAGTTGCATCCAAAGGTGCCAATGTATTAGTACTTGGCGAATCAGGTACCGGTAAAGAAGTCGTGGCTCGTGCTATTCATGAAGCTTCGAAACGTCACTCTGGTCCTTTTGTACCTGTTAATTGTGGTGCTATTCCAGCTGAGTTATTAGAAAGTGAATTATTTGGTCATGAGAAAGGTGCATTTACCGGGGCGTTTTCATCCCGTAAAGGTCGCTTTGAACTGGCAGAAGGTGGCACGCTGTTTCTTGATGAAATTGGTGATATGCCACAACCGATGCAAGTTAAACTATTACGTGTGTTACAAGAACGGTTATTTGAACGCGTCGGTGGCAGTAAAGCCATTAAAGCCGATGTTCGTGTGATTGCGGCAACCCATCGAAACTTAGAGCAGATGATCATCGACGGTGATTTCCGTGAAGATCTATTCTATCGCTTAAACGTGTTCCCAATTGAAACGCCAGCACTACGCCAACGTCAAGATGATATTCCGCTGTTGATCCAAGAATTACTACGTCGCCATGAAGTCGAACATGAAGCGACAATTCTATTTACCCAACGGGCAATGGAATCGTTAATGCAGCATGCATGGCCAGGTAATGTACGAGAATTATCTAATCTTATTGAACGTCTGTTGATCATGACTTCAGGTAATATTGTAGATATAAACGATTTACCACAAAAATACCGCTATACCGATGGCAGTGAAGCGATGGCATTAGAAGTGCCAACAGAGCTGGATGAACGTGATGCTATTTCGGCGATGTTTACTGGTGAAGATATATTCGCTGATGTCGAAGAAGCGCGTGAAGATGGTTTCTTTTCTATGCCGAGTTCATTGCCAGAAGAAGGGGTTAACCTGAAAGAGATGTTAGCTGAGTTTGAGATCGATATGATCAAACAAGCATTAGATCAGCAAACACATGTGGTCGCTCGCGCCGCCGAACAACTTGGTATGCGCCGTACCACCTTAGTTGAAAAGATGCGTAAGTACGGTTTACAAAAAGAATTATAATTTGACGCTAGCCTTCTAAGCGTCAAGTATTTAGCTGAAAGCCTCGCATGAAATGCGAGGCTTTTTTATTTATATGACGTTATATCATTGGGTTAACTCTACTTCTAAACTTGGCACACTAAATGCAATCATTAGATTGAGTCAATTTTTAGCGGAGTAGTCACCATGGTTCAGGAATTATATCCAGGCGAATTAGCCGAACTACGGGCACATAAAAATCGAAATGAAAAACTGGTTGAAGCATTGCCTTCTGGACTGGTTATTCTTGATGGTAATGGTATTGTCATCGAAGTGAATAAAGTCGCAATCCAGTTATTAGGCGAACCGTTAATGGGCGCACGCTGGATGGATGTTATTCAACGCGCTTTTACTCCAAAAGCAGACGATGGCCACGAAGTCTCATTGAAAAATGGCTGTAAAGTGCAGCTATCTATTACTACGCTTGGCTCTCAGCCGGGTCAACTTATTATGTTGACCGACTTAACTTATACACGTCATCTGCAAGAGCGTGTGAGTCATATGAAACAACTGTCATCACTTGGACGTATGGTCGCTTCGTTGGCACACCAAATTCGAACCCCGCTATCTGCAGCCTTGCTGTATGGCTCAAACTTGGCGAATCCAAATTTACCTGCGGCATCAAAACAACGCTTTCAAAGTAAACTTATCCAACGCCTTAATGACTTAGAGAATCAAGTCAACGACATGTTGTTGTTTGCTCGTACTGGTAAAGACTTAGTTGTTGAAGAAGTATCTCTGCAAAGTTTACTGACTGAAGTTGAAGCAGGCAGTGAAGCAATGATGCTGCAAATGGGCTGTCATATGCACGTGATATTACCTGAACCCGACCTACTCATTCTCGCTAATCGCAACGCACTTTCTAGCGCGATTGGTAACCTGATCCAGAATGCATTACAAGCTTGTGGCCAAGGCGCCAATTTAACCATTTCCGCTGTGCGAGATGGCGAAGATAAAGTGGCGATTATTGTGGCCGATGATGGCCCCGGTATTCCCAAACATTTACAAAGAAAAGTATTAGAACCATTTTTCACGACGAAAACTCAAGGTACTGGTTTAGGGCTTGCGGTGGTACAAACCGTTGTTAAAGCTCATCAAGGTAAGTTGACGTTAGATTCTGTGGAAGATGAAGGCAGTCAATTCAATATAATTGTTCCGCTACATCGCGTAGCTCAACCTCAAGCAATGGTTATAGGTGGTTAATAATGTCTTATTCTCAAATTCTCGTGGTTGAAGATGATTTAGGTTTGCGTGAAGCATTGGTCGATACGCTATTAATGGCGGGTTACCAATGTGATGAAGTGGACAGTGGCGAAGCGGCGTTAATTGCGTTAGCTAAAAAACCTTATGATATGGTGGTCAGTGATATTCAGATGGGTGGCATGACTGGGCTCACTCTACTTACCAATATCAAACAAAAATTCCCAGAGCTGCCGGTTTTATTAATGACGGCTTACGCGAAAGTCGATGATGCTGTATCTGCGATGCGTAGTGGCGCGGTTGATTATATTGGCAAACCGTTTTCACCGGAAGTATTGATCAATCAAGTAGGTCGTTACGTACCTCCACAAAAAGTGGAAAAGCGTACGCCGTCTTACGGTGATGACAAAACTGAAAAACTATTAACTTTAGCGCGTAAAGTCGCTAAGTCTGATGCTACCGTGATGGTTACAGGCCCTAGTGGTACTGGTAAAGAAGTCTTATCGCGTTATATTCATGACAACTCTAATCGCTTCGATGGCCCTTTCATTGCCATTAACTGCGCAGCTATTCCTGATAACATGCTAGAAGCGACTTTATTCGGTTATGAAAAAGGTGCTTTTACTGGTGCTATTCAAGCTTGTCCTGGTAAATTTGAACAAGCGCAAAACGGTACAATTTTACTCGATGAAATTTCTGAAATGGAATTATCATTACAGGTTAAATTATTGCGTGTATTGCAAGAGCGCGAAGTCGAACGTCTTGGCAGCCGTAAAACCATTAAGCTTAATGTTCGAGTGATCGCAACCAGTAACCGCAACATGAAAAAATCAGTTGCCGAAGGTTTATTTCGCGAAGATTTATACTATCGTTTAAACGTATTCCCATTGGCTTGGTTACCCTTAGCTGAGCGTAAAGGTGATATTTTACCGATTGCTGAACACTTGATTAACCGTCATTGCAAAGAACAAAACTTACCCGTATTTGAATTGTTAAATTGTGCTAAGAGTAAGTTACAGATATATCATTGGCCGGGTAACGTGCGTGAACTAGATAATGTTATTCAGCGTGCGATGATCTTGGCAAGTAATGGCAAAATCAGCAATGATGATTTGATCTTAGAAGACTTTGCCAGCGCTGGTTTTGCTGATGAGGTATTAGCTGTTTCATCTGTAGCGGCACCGCAAATCATGCCTGTGGTAAGTGCTGCAGATGGCGTCGAAAAATCAGCTGGTAATACGGTCATTCAAGAACCATTAGGTAATGAATTACGCCAACAAGAATACCAAATAATTCTTGATACTCTAGTGGGTTGCGGTGGTGTACGTAAGGATGTTTCTGAAAAGCTCGGTATAAGCCCAAGAACGCTACGTTATAAGTTAGCTAAGATGCGTGAACAAGGTATCGAAATTCCAGCGTAAATTTTATATAAAAATAAACTGTGAATATAAAGGCCGTAATTATATGAAATTACGGCCTTTTTTATTGGCATAATGGTTGCATTATTAGGTTAGGTCAAAAAAATGACAACCTCATAAGGATGTAAAATGAACATTGCAGCAAACAACTTGTATTCTGAATTGCAAAGCATGTCGCAGCAAGCGGTTAAATTTGAATCAGATCCGACAGCATTAGCGACCAATAAAGCGCAAGGTGCTAATTTTGGCGATATGTTGCAGCAAGCAATTGATAATGTGAATGGTTTACAGCAAAATACCAGCGCGTTGCGCACCAGTTTTGATCAAGGTGATCGCAGTGTTTCGCTAAGTGATGTTATGATAGCCTCGCAAAAATCGAGTGTTGCGTTTGATGCCACAGTGCAAGTACGTAATAAATTGATCGAATCTTATAAAGAAATAATGAGTATGCCTGTTTAATGACAGTATACGGGGAGTAGTTCAGTGGCTAATTCGGCTTCAAGTACAGATATCATATCGAATGATGATATCAGTGATGATCTAGCACAATTAGATGAGAATGAGCAAAAGAGCTCGGCATTAAGCTTCTTTTCTAATTCGGATGTATTACGTCAAATTATCTTGATTTTAGCGTTAGCGATCTCACTCACTTTGGTTGTATTTATCCTGCTTTGGGGTAAAGACCCTGAAATGCGACCGTTAGGTACTTTTCAGACTGCTGAGTTAATCGAAACCTTAGAGTTCCTCGATACAGAAAAAATCGTTTATGAAATTAATGGTGATACCGTACTAGTATCGGCAGAAGAATACCAAGCAATTAAACTGAAACTACGCCGTTCAGGGCTCACGCCCGCTGAGTTAGAAGGCGACGATATCTTAATGAAAGATATGGGCTTTGGTGTTAGCCAACGGGTTGAACAAGAACGTCTTAAATTGGGTCGTGAACGCCAAATAGCCCGCGCACTGGAAGAATTCAAAAATGTTGCTAAGGCACAAGTATTATTAGCGATTCCAAAAGAAAACGTATTTGCCAAGCGCGAAAAAAAACCGAGTGCTACTGTCGTATTAAGTATGCGTAATAACGGCTCTGTGTCGCAAGAAAATGTGGATTCTATGGTGCAGTTAGTCGCATCTGCTGTCCAAGGTCTAGAGCCAACCCGTGTTACAGTTACCGATCAAAATGGTCGCCTACTTAATTCTGGTAGCCAAGATGTATTTGCCGCTAAAGGTCGTCGTGAATTTGAAATGGTGCAGAGTCACGAAAGTGAATATCGCGAAAAAATTGATTCAATTCTTATCCCTATTTTAGGTTTAAATAATTATACAGCTGAAGTCGATGTCACTATGGATTTCAGTGTTACCGAAGAGACGCAAAAACGTTTCAATCCTGATTTACCGGCTGTGCGCAGCGAAATGTTACTGGAGCGCCAATCTATTGGTGCGGGGACTCAAGGTATTCCGGGTGCATTAACCAATCAACCGCCGCTTGAATCTGATATTCCAGAAGAAGCGGGTGGCGCCGCTAATGCCAACAAACCTATTGGCCAGTCGCAAAAAGAAAGTACCCGAAATTACGAACTAGATACGACCATCAGCCATACTAAATCACAGTCGGGCATATTACGCCGTTTGAGTGTTTCTGTTGCTGTTGATTACCTTAATAACGTAGCCGAAGATGGCTCTATTACTCGTGAACCGCGCTCACAAGCTGAAATCGCTAGTATTCGCCGCGTATTACAAGGTGGCGTAGGTTTTAACGTTAATCGGGGTGATACCTTAGAAGTTGTAGCCATTCCATTTAACCGTCCTGAGCTGAGTGTGATCACTGATACGCCGATTTGGGAAGAAGAATGGTTCTGGCGTGTGGTGCGTATTCTCGCCAGCTTGATCGTGATTATAGTGGTGATATTTGCGGTTATTCGCCCAATGGTTAAACGCTTGATCAGTGGTGAGGAAGAGGAAGAACTTGAAGACCTAGACCTTGGTATTTCGGCAATTGAAAATGATGAAGATATGCAGTTACTCACGACTGATAATTCGGAACCTGATTTTGCAATGCGCAGCGGTAGACTGCAATTACCGAATTTACACAAAGATGAAGACTTATTAGAAGCTGTTCGTGCTTTGGTTGCCAATGAACCAGACCTAACCGCATTAGTGATTAAAGAATGGATGATTGAAGAAAATGCCTGATCGTAATGGACAATTACAAGAAGAAGTTAAATTTGATGCTTCGACCTTACCGGGTGTAGAGCGTTCTGCAATCTTGATGTTGAGTTTAAGTGAAGAAGATGCCGCGTCAATATTTCGTCAACTAGAGCCAAAGCAAGTTCAACGTCTTGGTATGGCGATGGCATCAATGAAAGACTTCTCGCAGAATAAAGTGGCGGGCGTGCATCGTGCATTTATCGATGATATTCAGAAGTTTACTAACATTGGTGTCGGTAGTGAAGACTTCGTACGTAACGCGTTAACATCGGCATTAGGTGCGGATAGAGCCGGTAACTTGGTTGAGCAAATCATCATGGGTAGCGGCGCGAAAGGTCTTGATTCATTGAAATGGATGGACGCACGTCAAGTGGCTAGCATCATCCTGAATGAGCATCCTCAGATCCAAACCATTGTATTATCTTATCTGGAACCCGAGCAATCAGCGGAAATTTTATCGCAATTCCAAGAAAAAGTTCGTATCGACTTAATGATGCGTATTGCCAATCTTGAAGAAGTTCAACCGGCTGCATTACATGAATTAAACGAGATCATGGAGAAACAGTTTGCTGGTCAATCTGGTGCTCAAGCGGCGAAAATGGGCGGCCTGAAAGCGGCTGCGAACATTATGAACTACCTCGATACTAATATTGAAGGTCAGTTGATGGATGCTATCCGAGAGTCAGACGAAGAGATCAGTCAGCAAATCCAAGACCTTATGTTTGTATTTGAAAACCTTATCGACCTTGATGATCGTGGTATCCAAGCCTTGCTGCGTGAAGTGGGAAAAGAGCAATTACAAAAAGCCCTGAAAGGTGCTGATGACCAACTTAAAGATAA
>Ga0209396_1001138_pt1 | contig 30200 bp, 25 predicted proteins | sample GOMGulsemesocosm_6_FD_184638 | JGI IMG/M metagenome (GOLD analysis project Ga0209396, IMG submission 184638) | Methane-oxidizing microbial communities from mesocosms in the Gulf of Mexico - GOM8C Gulf of Mexico (SPAdes) (version 2) | ecosystem: Environmental > Aquatic > Marine > Cold seeps... | reverse complement strand
TCATAATGCTTAGCACTAATAGCAGCAATCGCTTCATTGTTTACTAAATCAGATAATAAGCCGAATCCACCAGGGTAAAAAACGCCATCGTAATCTTCTACATTGATGTCACTTGCAAGTTTTGTATCATTGATTTTACTTAAAAATACTTCATTGTTTAAAATCGCATCATTTACTTTGTCATCATCTATATCTGTACCATATAAAGGCGCTTTACCACCTTTAATAGAAATAATATCGTATTCAAATCCAGCTGCTAAAAATACATTCAAAGCATGTGTCAGCTCTGGTGAGTAGGTACCATTTTCTTGTGAGGTATCACCTAAAGTTGCGTGGTTAGTTACTGGGATTAGTATTTTAGTCATGATATTTCCTATAAATAATTTTATTCTCAAAATTTTATTTCCCCTCAACTCTTAAGGGGAGGCTATTCAGAAGTTTAGTTTTATGAATAGCTGGTTTAGATATATATTAATATTAGACCCCAACGACAACAATATAGTAAAATGACAAATAACTATTGCCATATAACAACAATAGAGGTGTTATGGACAGTTTCGATGGCATAATTGAATTTGTGCATGTTGCTCAAAGCCAAGGTTTTTCAAGTGCGGCAAAACAACTTGGATGTAGTACTAGTCATATCAGTCGCCAAATATCAAAACTTGAAAAAAGATTAGGTTGCGCCCTATTTGTTAGGACTACACGATTAGTCAGTCTTACACCCTCAGGATTAAACTATTTTCACCAATGTAAGGACTTAGTTACGGGACTACAGCAAGCCAATGATCAATTAAACAGCCAACAATTAAATTTAGCGGGTACATTACGTGTAAGTGTTGCAGGTACTTTTGCAGAACAGCAAGTTGTACCTGCTTTGATGGAATTTGCTTTAAAACATCCTGAATTATCAATTGATATAGATTTTAATAGCCGAAAAATTAACTTTGTTGAAGATGGATTTGATTTTGCAATTCGATATGGAAAACTAGAAGATTCTGGATTAATTGCACGTAAATTAAAAGCTCACCCAGTGATGGCTGTAGCCAGTAAGCGATATTTAGATAAACATGGCACTCCTACTACACCCAATGAATTAAAAAATCACAGTTGTATCATATCTAACAATGAGCATTGGTTATTTGAGCATAATAATATGAAGCAAAATATTAAAGTCGATGGCAGATGGAAAAGTAATAACGCTAGCGCGGTTTTAAATGCATGTTTACAAGGTCTAGGCATTGCCTATATGCCAGAACATAATTTTGTATCATCTGTTGATAATGGAAAATTAAAACCGATATTAAAAGAATATTGGCGTAAAGATTCATTTAGCTGGATTGTGTATCAAAATAAACAATTTCTTCCTTTAAGAGTGCGTTTATCTATAGATCATTTATTAAAGCATTTTTCAAAATAATAAATGCATCAAAAAAGCCTCGCAATTACCTGCGAGGCTTGGTGTTAAATCTAATAAATATTTAAGAATAAACTTAATTTCTGGTAACTTTAATCTTATAAAAAATACTGTATAAAACTGGGACTGCAATCATAGTTAGAATTGTAGCAAATGCCAGTCCGCCCATTATGGTTACTGACATATCAGCAAAAAATGGGTCAAATACTAGAGGCATCACACCTAAAATAGTTGTAATAGCAGCAAGGGATACTGGACGTAAACGACTTAAACTTGCCTCAACGATGGCAACAGCCTTTTCTTTGCCCTCTTCAATTTGAAGATCAATTTCTTCAAGAAGCACTATCGCATTTTTAATTAACATACCAAATAAGCTTAAAAAACCCAGTAATGACATAAAGCCAAATGGCATATCTGCTATTAATAATCCGGCGACGACGCCAACAACAGCCATAGGCACAATTAACCAAATGATTAAAGGCTGTCTAGCACGACCAAATAATAAAACACTGATAATAAACATCACTAAAAATCCAAGCGGTAGACCTTGACCTAAAGCTGCTTGAGCGTCACGTGAAGATTCATATTCGCCACCCCATTCAAGCTGATAACCATCTGGTAATTCTATGGCTTCTACTAATGGTTTAATACGAGCAAAAGCTTCACCAGTTGTTTCTTGATAACCTGCTTCTGCTTTTACAGATATCGTTCTGACACGATCACGGCGGTTGATCAGTAACTCTTCACTTTGATAGGTAATATTACCGCTTACTTGTTTAAAAGGAATATAAGTGCGTTGGCTACTACTCCAGACTAAGCTATTTTCTAGTCCAAACAGTTGATCTTGCGTCTGATTTTGATTCTTTGCCACTATAGGGTATAGGTAGTCACCATCTTGTAATTGCCCTATTGTCAGTCCATCGGTATAAAATTTTACCGCATCACTAAAGTCACTTCTGCTAACCCCAGCGACACCAGCTGCCATATCATCAAACTCAGGAATAAGTACTATGCCTTTTTCACGCCAATCATCTCGAATATCCCTAATTAAACCATCTTGACGGAATATTGCTTTAGCTTGTTCAGATAAACTACGTAAAACTTCAGGATCATGACCAGAAAAACGGGCTTGTATTTTTGCACCAGCACCTGGTCCAAACTGCATAACTTCTGCAAAATACTCAACATTTGTATTACTTTGTCTGAGTTTATCTGAAATCTCTTGCGCTAACCTAGGTACGTCAGCTGCATCTTTTGCCCTAATAAGATATAAGCCATAACTTTCGTTTGGCATTTCAGGTGAAAAAACTAAAGTGAACCGTGCAGAGCTTTCACCTATGAAAGTTGATAAAGACTCAATACCTTCTGTTTCTAGAATTAAGTTTTCACCCGCTTTCATATATTTTTCTGTTGATCTAATGTCAGAGTCCTGTGCCCCCCAATAGTGAACAAAAAATACTGGCGTATTTGAAGGTGGGAAAAATCCTTGTTTTATTAAACCAAAACTGGCGTAAGCAGTGATTGTTATACCGATTAAAGTAACAAGCGTTAAACCGCGCCAATGAAGCGCTGCTTTTAATACAACTAAATATCCTCTGTGTAAAAAAGAGTGTGTTTCTTGTTCTTGGCTAGTTTGGCCAACTTTATAAAAATAACGTCCTAATAATGGTGTCAAAGAAACAGCTAATATCCAGCTTAACATCAATGAAATTAATACAACGGCATAAAGAGAGAATAAAAACTCACCAGTTGCATCATCAGATAAACCGATACCAGAAAACGCAGCTATGCCGATAATCGTGGCACCAAGCAAAGGCCATTGGGTTCTTTTTACAATAAAGCTAGCAGATTCAAAAGCCGATTTCCCTTTTTCCATTCGTAGCATCATGCCTTCTGCAACTACTATGGCATTATCAACTAACATGCCCATTGCAATTACCATAGCACCAAGAGAAATACGCTGTAGCTGTAGGTCGTATAACCACATAATTAAAACAGTACCTAGTACTGTAATTAATAATGTACCACCAACTACAATACCTGATCGCCATCCCATGAATATACATAAAGCGATTGTTACTACTGCTACAGATAATTCTAGATTTAAAATAAACCCATCAACTGATTTTTCAACAACTTTAGCTTGATTATAAATTGAAGCGACATTTATCCCTGCTGGTAACTGTTTTAGAACTTGGGCAAGTTTAGCTTCTATTTTTTCACCCACTTTCACTATATTGATATCGTTTTGTGCAGATATACTTAAAGTAATAGCTGGATGACCATTATATCTTTTTAATCCACTAGGAATATCAACGGGTTGTACAGAAAGTTTGGCAATGTCTTTAATTTTTATAGAAGCATTTTTCCCTGGTAGGACAATTGATAAATTTTCTATTTCTTCTACGCGATTGGTAGAGCTTTCAACAGGAATTCGGATCTGTTTATCATCAACATACAGTCTACCACCAACAAATGGTTTTAAATTACTAGCCAAAACCTGTTTTATTTCAGGGAATGACAGACCTAATCCTGCAATTTGATAACTGTCAATTTCAGCAACAATTTGTTCTTCAATTATGCCTTCAACTTGTACTTTTGCCACACCATCTACAGCAAGAAGTTCTCTTCTAATTGTTCTCGAAAACTCTCTCATTTGATAAGCTGTAAAATCAGGTGCCGTTAATGAGTAATAGATGCCATATACATCGCCAAAATCATCCATCACTACAGGGGCACTCGCTCCTAATGGTAATGAACCTTGTATATCTCGTAATCGTTTTCTTAATTCATCCCAAATTTGCGGTAGTAAAGGGCCATTTATTGTAGGTTTAACTTCCATAGTGACACGAGAAAAACCTGGTTTGCTAACAGACTCTAACTTATCAAGTTGCCACATTTGTTGAAGTGCTATCTCAACTTGTTCAGTGACTTCTCGTTCAACTTTTTCGGCGCTTGCACCTGGGTAATATGTAAAAATAACAGCTTGTTTTATGGTAAAAGCAGGATCTTCTAAGCGCCCTATTTTACCCATAGCAATCACACCCCCTATAATAAAGCATAGCGCGACAAGCCATATATTTATTGGCTTTGATAAAGAATAACGTGCAATATCCATATTAATACTCTGCCTTATATTCTTTAACTTTCAGCCCTTGACTCATTTGATTAACCGCAGCAGATACAATTTTATCACCGACAGTTACACCACTTGAGACAACTGCAAACTCTCCTTGTAAACTTGCTATTTCAACAGTAACAGATTGAATGTCATTATTTTCTGGTCTGAATTTCCAAACTTTAAATCCTTTATTTTTATCACCCATAAGTGACTTGATTGGAATTAAGATCGCACTGTGTTGTTCACTAATATTTTCGATTTTTACACTTGCTCTTGAGCCCGGATAAAATAAGTTACTGACTTTGCCATCTAAGGCAAAAGTAACACCATAAGTTTGCGTAATAGGATTAGGCGATGTTTCATGTTCAACATAAGTAATATCAAATACTGTGTGTTCTTGTCCTATGATAAATGCAGTTGCTTTAATATTTCGGTTACCTGCATTTGCAGTCATAACGCGCTCTGGCACATCAAATGTAAAATAAAGTTTAGATCTGTCTTGCAAATTCGCTATGGTATCGCCTGCACTGATATAGCTATTATTTTCAATCAATCTCGCACCTACTACCGCATCAAATGGCGCTTTTATAGTGGTATAGCTTAAGTCTTGTTTTGCATTCGCTAAGGCTAATTCTGTGATTGCATATTGAGATTTAGCATCATCGAATGTACTTTGAGAAGCGACATTTTTTTTGAACACTTCTTCGATTCTCGCTAAGTTACGTACTGCATCTTCAAATCTTATTTTTGCTTCAGAAACGCGACGTTCGAAAGGTGCAGCGTCAATACGCGCTAAAATGTCGCCTTTTGCTACCGGACTACCTTCAACAAGATTTTCAAAAATTAACCTACCAGAAACTTCAAATTTAAGGTCAACATTTTTAACTGCAGATACGGTTGCGGGAAATTCGTATTCACTGGATAAATCGACTCTTTTGGTTTCAAAGAGTTGAACTACAAGGGGTTCTTGAGTTTTTTCTTGCTTAACTGGATCAGAACACGCTTGTAAGCATAAAAGTAAAACACCTATTAATATTCGATTCACATTATCTCCAAAACACTATTAATAACTAGGTATTTATTACCTAGCCTATTTAATTTTGTGCAACTATAGCAAGAGGTTTACACATTTACAATAAGTGTAAACCTGTTGAGTAACCATCAATTGTAAGCTAAAATTAATTAATAAAGCCTAAATCAAATAAGAAATTAATTTTGCCAAGCTCAAGAGACAGAATTTTAACCTGTGCAACTGAATGTTTTTTTCAGCACGGTTATGTCGCCGCTAATATATCTATGATTGCCAGATATTCTGAGATTTCCCGTGTCACAATACATAAACAGTTTAGGACCAAAGAGGCCCTTTTTCGAGCTGTCGTAGAAAAGTATATAGCGGATAACAATGTACTTTTACAAGATTACAGCCAATCAACCGGTGACTTTTGGGCTGAAACTGAAGCATTTATATTAAAGCGATGTGATGGGTTATTTGAAGAAGTATCAAGTTCATTAATAAGAACTGATTTACTGCATGCAGGCCAAAGCCATTGTAATGACATTATCAGCGAAAACGAGATAAAAGTACGTGAGATAATCAGCTTAAGGATTTCAAAAGAACTTGCTCAAAGCAGTATGACTTTAGATAAAATTGATATTACGATTGAAGAGTTTGCCCGCGTTATTGAATCAGCCCCCTTTGGCTTGGCCCTTTCGAGTATGGAAGAAGATAACCAAGCTTTTGTTAAGCATTTAATGAAAGTATTTAAGGCTTCGACTGCTGTTTAATTTAATAAAAGTTTAGTTTTATTTTTCTCTAACCAAATAATAACAGTTTGTGGTTTTTACCCGTTAACTGGTCAAACTCTTCACTTGAAGACTTAATTCTGTACGTTGGTAAGATAGGAGGATTTACTGATTTATTATGCGCCTCACCAAATTAATTGAGTGAGTTTTAAGCGTTACAATCAGCACAAGGTGAAGTTGTAAAACTCAGCCTAACACCTAAAATGCAAGTTAAAACAACAAATTCTTTAAAGCACTTTTTTCTAAATCATATAGGTTTGGCGTATTGCCTAGCCTTATAGCTAAAGAAGAATTAGCCAATGGCTAAGTTAGTGCGTTTACTCCCAGAAATCTATGATCTCAACATAACATTATATGTGGTTTATCAAGGTAAGGTTTTAATGCTATTCAATAACATAATTAAGCAAGATAAGTAAATTGAGATTTTTTATAATGGATTAAAGTATTTTCTTTTTATTACGAAAGAATTACGAAGTGATAAATTTGGATTTTTTAGTAATGAAGTAACGTGTTGAAAGTGGCGGAGAGATAGGGATTTGAACCCTAGATGGGCTATAAACCCATGCCGGTTTTCAAGTCCGAAACCAAGTCGTTTAAAATCAATCGCTTGATATTCAAAAAAGTAATGTAAAATTGAGTTAAGCATCCACAAAACGTTATTATACTCAACCGAATATTACGAAAGAAATTGATTTTTTTCGTAATTAAGTGAAATTTGAGTTAATGTTGCTGCTGAATAAACTATAGCTTTATAAATTGATTAGTCAATGTGGATTACAATCTATTTAGCCAAGTAGGAAAAGTCAAAATTCCGCTAATGTTTGATATTCTCACTCCAACTTAAATTCACGTTAAAAAGCATAGATAATCTATGCTTTAATTAATAATTACATTCTGACTAAGTCAACTGACATGTTGGAAACATTTAGAACAACAAAATTCTATTGAAAGCTAACAGTATGCATTTCCTCACGTAATTGAATTAACTTATTATAACTATCTTTACTTTTATCTAAACTTCGACTGTCATCATCAAGTTGCTTTTGAATTTCACTAATTTGATTATCAAAAGTAAAGTCCACCATATTATGTACTGAGTAGGTCAAGTCGGTTATTACTGTTGAACAAATCTGATCAACACACTGATATAGCTCCATTGAACGTTGTCTATGTTGTGAGTTTTCTTTATCTTGATCATTATCAGCTTTATATAGGTCATAAAGAAAAGTAACTACTTGAACAGCAGGGGCAGCTCTGCCTGCCCACTTATCAAATGTACTTCCCCACTTCCCCTTTAAACCTGGAATTTTTAGTTTTCGCCCTAATAGAAGCGCTTCTTTTAAGTTTTTTTGATCTGATAAAAACTCTTTTACACCACTATAAACACTTTCTCCAAGAGAATTTGATGTAATACTTTCTGTATTTAATTTTGCATGTTTATCAATTGACACTGTAAACTTCTCACTTACCCCTTTTAACTCATTTCCAAGCCATTCTTCTACCTTCTCTGTTAATGGCATAAAAACTTGTTGGAGCTTTGAGTCTATTTCTTCCTCTGAGCTAGAGTTTGATAACACACCTGAAACATCAGACTTTAATATGTTCACTTGTTGTGAAATATAATGTGATGCTGAAGCTTTAATAGAGCGCTTCTCATGCTCTAACATTTGACGATCGTCTCTTAGTGCACGCAGCTCTTTTGAGTCACTAGCATTTACTTGTTTATCTAGTTTACTAATAGTAGGTTGATACCAGCATTCGCTAATTTGGTTTTTTAAATTTTCTAAATGGCTTTCCTTTTCATCTTGCATTATTAACCACTGCTTAAATGCGTTAATAAAGTCACTATAACCAGAATGCATTAATAGCTTTTCATGTTTTTTAACTCGACCGTTATATGCCGTACGGATATTCATGGGAAAAATTGAAATCTCCCCCACTGTTTCATTACTAACGTTATATTCAGGTGCACGAGATGAAATGATTTGATTTACTTTTTTTAATGCTCTAATTTTGTCGTCAGGATTTACTAACTGATGGTTAAGCACAATAAATACTTTTTTATTTTGCTTAAGCATTGAGAATAACCGTTCATAAATATCCTTAGAGTCTTGATCTCCCTCTCTGATAACAAACAGCATTGCGCCAGAACGCTTTATTTGTTCTTGAGTTATATTTTCATGTGCTATTGGAGCATTTACCCCTGGAGTATCAAGCAATTTAAAGCCATTCCAGTTATAAACATCAATGCTATCTGTTGTTGGAATATCATTCTCTTTAGCTTCATATCTGCCCAACAAGGTATTTACTAATGTGCTTTTACCTGCATTATAAGCACCGTAAAGCATTATGTGCAGGTTTCTACTTTCCACAGTTTGCTTTAACTCACTATGGAGCGTTGAAACAGGATCTTTTGTATTTTGTTCAATTATTGGCAGAGATTTATCAATATTGTCGGTTAACTTTATAAATGGGTTCATTAAAATATACCTTCTAAAACTTTGGTTCTTTGTATAACTTTTATTTCCTGCTCAAATTCATTGATAGCAGACGATAATTGCATACAAAAAGACTCTATCGGTGTTATTGATTGAATCACCTCATCAATCACATTACCCACTAGTTCAGGAAGTAACTTTTTAACATTTTTTGTAGCCTGCTGAACAATACTCTCTGTCGATATGCCTACTTTCTCTTTCACTATTTCAGTTTCTACAAAGCTATCTCCAATACCATCTCCTGCTGCCCCTCCTAAAAAGCCTCCTATCAAGCCTCCGATTACAGTACCAACACCAGGGAGGATGAGGGAGCCTAATGCAGCACCACCATATGCTCCACCAATACCAGCTACTCCTGTAGTTGCAGCTTTGCCAATGGCTCCTTTCTTCTGTTCAATATCAACAGTAATATCTTCAAAGTCACCCAATGCACCTGAGGATAAATTGCTGGTGACTTTTTCTATATTTCCCACCAACGCCTCAAGCTCCCTCTTAATTACAATACCTATAGACTTCTCTATGGTGGCATTTAGATCATCAGCAATTTTTTGTTTGTTTTGAGAGCTTTTATGCTTGCTAATAATATTGGGGATCTCAAAAGCAACCTCAGATGTTATTTCTGCCGAAATTTGAACTTTCTTTTTATTAAGGTTGTGAATTGTATCTTTGGTTTCATCTAAAAGTTTTTTTACTTTGGGCTTAATGTTTTTATCAAGCGGAGCAAGCACTTTGTCACTTATGAAGTTGAGGACTTGTTGATTCGCTTTTTCAACTTTATATAATTTAGCTTCATCTATTATCACAACTAAGCGCTCAAATAACTTAAATAGCCCAGCCGAATTTATATCATCTTGCTTTTTATCACTTGCGTTATAGGCATGCACAGAAATTGAAACACACTGTTTTACTAACTTGTTAAGACCAAGTTCTTTAACTCGCTCTAATACATCATCTTCTTGAAGTTTTCTATTTGAAGGCGTTTTATTTTTAAGTAAAGTGATAAGATCATCTTTTATATCGCAATAATCTTCAATTAACTCATCACTCCGGGTGATAACTGGCTGTAAAGGTTTGTTTTTTTCAAGCTCTTCTTTTAAATCTTGCAGCTCTTGTACTTGCCCTGGCGATGTAGATGGAGACAGCCATAATACTGCGTCTGCACAATCGGTATATTGTCGAGTTAAGTCTCCATTTTCATCAGTCACCGAATGGAGACCAGGAGAGTCTAGTAAAACTAAATTATTACCCAGTTCAATACCTTGTATTGTCGCTGTAGTTTCTGTTACTCCTTCTGCAAATCTTTCATTACTTTTAAAGTATTGAACTTTGCCTTCTTTAAAACAAAAACGTTTAACTTGGCCTACAGGAAATTGCTCGGCTAAAAAATTACAGAAAGAGCTTTTACCCGCATTAACTTTACCAAATACTAATAAAATAATTCGGTCAGTAAATTGCTCAGACAAAGCTTTCATTGGCAAAGAGTTTTCTAATGCTTCATTCCACTCTTTTAAATTTAATTTAACCGACAATTTTAATTGTTCAGTAAGCTTAGCCAGAGAATTATCTTGTTTAATTTTTTTGTTATCAACTAAAAGTGATTTTTCTAATTTTCGCTCTAAAGTATTTTTATTAGAGAGTAACGTACTTTCTTTACTTGCTACAGAATTAAAGTCATTTGAAAATTGTTCAAGCGCTGTAATAAAGGGATTGTTATCCATATTTAAAGTCCTTTTACTATTTTATTCAAATCTTCTAGTTCTTTAAGTTTATTCTCTATTGCAGCTACGTTTTTATCTAAGGTTTTATAAGCATCTGACTCAATATAATGCTTAGCTACATCTGCAATAGCATTTGAAGGGTTTGATATTGCATTAGTTGCTAAACTAGCTGGAGCTAAGCTTTTTATTTTATATTTATCTAAAATTATCTTAGCTTTTGACTCCGCATAAGTTTTCAGTAGCCTTTTTTCTTCTTGCTCAGCTCTTTGCTTCTCTTGTTTTATTGCTGCTTCACGTTGTTTTCTAGCCTGAGCTTCCCTTTCTCGTTCCTCTGTTCTTTCTTGACGTCTAGCTCGTTCTCGACGTTCATCTTCTTCATAACTATCATAAACAGCCTTACCTAAACCTATGACAGCTGCACCTATTAACCATGGAATAGCCATAATTTACTCCCCCACTCTTGTTTGTATATTTTGAAAAAATTTACCAAGTTCAACTTTGAACTGCTTTTGTTGGTTATCCCGCTTATATATTGCTGTTTCTAGCTCATTCTGCAAGAATGCTTTCCAGTCATTAAGTTCAACTTTTACTTTAGATACAAGTCGTTTGATTTCTTGTTTTCGTAATATATCTAATTGAGACTGGTGACTTGCCACTAAAGTAAATAATGAATCCATTTCACTGAGTTCAATAAATTTAGGCTTACTTTCACTAACTCCTCGGCTATACCTTTGTGCTGAAATACAGATAGTTGCTAATTCAGGTAACTGTTTCTTTATTTGTATTTTGACTTGTTCAAGTTGCTCTTTTGATACTTGGTCTATTTGCGTCAGGATTAAAAACATTTTTTTACGATAATTTTTATCTTGCTTCATCAACTCACGAAAGACCTTCATTTCGTATTTATCTAACTCTCCGGCTTTTACGTTATGTACTAGATACAATATATCTGCTATTTCAAACGCACCTTTCATTGCCTCTTTGTCATCCATCCCATGAACATCAGCATCAAGGCCTGGTGTATCAACCCAAATCACATCCTCATGCTTGTATTCAGCATTTTTAATAGTTTCACGTTTATCTGCTGTTTTAAAAATATCCTTGCCAATTAACGCATTTAATAATGTACTTTTGCCGTGATTATATTTACCAAAAACTGCAATGCGTAGGCCGGAAGCCTCTTCTTTAAGAAACTTCAGCCTTTTGAGATTACTCTCAGAGTCAGGGAGTACTTTCATAAATCTATCTATATCAATTACATTCATAACTTCACTCTATACCTTTCATCTATTCCATTTGTTATTTGCAGTTGGTTACACACTTTTATGTTTTCTTTATAGTAATTTTCTAACGAAATTAACTCAGAAAAATATGTTGTATAACCTTCATCAATTCTGCAAACCATCGGTCTGGTTTGGTAAATGTCACAGCCTTTTTCTTTGTTGTAATGCCTACAAATACCATTTCCTGTGTCATAATTTTTTAATGCTTTAATATTGCTGATACTTTTGCAACATTGTCCACACTGTGTACAAGGGAAGCTCATAAGTGAATTAACGCTTCACCTTGAACAAATAAAGATAAAATACTCTTAGACCATTCTCGATAAACAACGGCTAGATTAGGGTTGAGATCAAATTGACTTATCATTGCCTTGATTAGGTTTTCTTCTTCTTCAGCCACTACACCATCTGCATACACAAGTGCCATAATTTCAAGCAATGCTATTTTTTTATGACTATCTTGTGTAAATGTGCTTAAAACTTCAGTTAAATTAAACTTCGTTTCATCATATTCAATATCATCCATTTGCATTTCCATAGAGTATTTATCAATAACTAGCTCTTCATCAACTGACAAATTGTTATCTGAATGAGCTACATGATGTGCTAATAATAAAAAAGCCTCTTTTTCTTCATAAGTAAGACGATTTAAAAACATATATTATTCCTTTTTGTTTATTGCTTTAAAATAATGGATGATGGCCCAAATTTTATAAAAATTTAACCTTATACCTCAACTGTTCATAGTAAATTTACCATTCCAGAATGAAGCTTTATGTATTGTTTAGTTCTTTGATTTAAAAAACTTTAAAGATTATTTTGAATATTTTTGTACCAAGTGCTTTGTTGTTTTTACTATTTAATATTTTTAATGGTATTTTGAAGTGTTTTTTAGAGAAACGTTCTGGTGATAATCTTTTCTAAAACGGCAAGATATACTATCCATAATATAATCTAAATCCTTAACAGATTGCTCTACTATATCTAGAAAAATTGGTGATAAATATATACATATCTTAAATCATTTGAAAAACCACATCGACTTTCATTTTGTTTTTCTTTACATGTTAGATATATCAAATCAGCTCCTTGCTTGATGTAATTGTTTTAGATTGTAACTGTAACAATATCTACTGAAAAATAAATTAAATTGATATAAAGTTCAAATACTTATTAAACTAATATAACTTTTGTTGATCTACCATAGCAAAGTATCACTTTTTTAGTTTAATAATTTTAATGTATTAAAATTATCTTAAAATAACATTATTTAATAGCCTCAGGTTTATTTCCTAAACAAAAGGCTTCAATAAAGTAATCCACTACCAAATGAGTGATCCCCTAATTTATTATTAATAAATATCTAACCTCTACTTTAATTAAAACAAACCACGACTACATGTAAAAAAGTATTGTTTGAAATGAATTCAGAGGAATGGCAACTGTCCCTTCCAAAATAAGCAATATTTCATTTCGAGCTGGATTTTTATCATGGTGAGAATTCAGAAATCTATTTTAGAAATAATAAAATATACATCTTGATGGATGAAATTCAGTAAAGACTATTTACCTAGTAATTAACTCTCTTTTAATTCGATAAACAGTGGCAACACCACATTCTAATATTTTTGCTATTTGATCTACTTTCAGATTAGGATTAGCAGTAATGGTATTTATATAAATCTCTCTTAACTTATGATCTTTATTACGACCACCTATTTTTAACTCTTTACCTTCTGCTTTGGCACGTTTAACAGCATTTTTTTGACCTTCACGAATCCTCTGTACACGTTTTTCTTGATCTAACCTTGCCATTGTTGCCATTAAATCGATTAACATACCGTTGACTGCTTTTAGTACTTCCTTTGCTAAATCTGTTCCTTGCTGATTTTTACTGTTTTGTTGTAGAACATAATGAGAAGTAGGCAAATCACAAATCACCAGATACAAACCTTTACTGGTTATTGTTTCTTTGAGTTTTTGCCAATCATCCATATTTAATCGAGATAATCTATCAACAGATTCCACCAGCAAGATTTCGTCTGGTTTAGCATCATCAAGTAGTTTTAATAATTGTGGGCGATTTAGTTTAGTACCAGAGGCATTTTCCATGTAACTCTGAATTACCTCTAATTCATTATCTTTAGCAAAGCTTAAAAGTTGTTCTTCAGCTCGACTAGCATCTTGCTCTTTAGTTGATGCTCTTAAATACATACGTACTTTCATAATACCAACTATCAATAGATATAATTTATGATAGTTTAAAGATAAACTATCATTTGGTATTTAGCCAATGGGGTTTTGATAAAAGTTATTGTCATTAATTTTTTTATCGTTAGACAATACTCTATTGATAGTTTTTCATTTTAATAATCACTGATACATAACTACTATTGGTATATTCTAAAAACTGATACCTATTTTAATTTCATATCTAGTAAACCTGTTACACACTTGTCTATATTTAAGATTTTAGTGGTGCAGTCATTTACATATTTAAATTTGTTTAACCATAGGGAATAACAAACATAAAGGTTGTTCCTTCTCCTAAAACAGATGATACCTCAACCTTTCCTTTCAAAATATTCAATTGGCTCATAACTTCCGGTAATCCAACACCTCTACCTGAATTTATTGTTACGTTAGAAGTAGTAGTAATACCAACATCAAAAATCGACTCTAGTAATTCATCATCATTTAAATTTTTATTTGTGAAATTCTTACGCAATTTTTCAAGGTCTATGCCTCCACCATCATCAATTATCTCAAGGGTGAAAATGTCAGGTTTTACCACTACATGAATACGAATTTTACCACCATGCTCTTTACCAAACTCTTCCCTTTGTGCGTATGACTCAAAACCATGTGTAACTGCATTTCGAAATACATGCACCAACGATTGCATAAAGTCGTTGTATTTTTCAGGGATTAGTAGAATATCATCGCCAGTAAATTCAAATGACGTTAATGATTTACCAAGATATTGTGCTTGTTCAATAGCATTCATTGCATGCTTATTTAACCATGTGCTTATAGGTTTTTTTTGTATGCTTTGAATAATATATTGGGCTTTTATTAAATCTGAAGAAATTGGGGATTGTTCAAGAAATTCAGCTAAAAATTCGCATTGTGTTTTGCTTAATTCAAATTTTTTTATTTTTGTAAAAAAAGATTCACCAAGAACAATCAATAAAACGCCTTTTTCTTTCTTCAACAAAGCGTTTATTTTCGATGATTTTAAATCATCTAATGTCTTAACTTTAAATTGAATGTCTCCTGTTTCTAAATATTTGCTTAAGCATGATTCAAGTTGATGTAAAAACTCAGCAATTTCATTGAAGTATATTTGTAAAAAAAGACTCTTAAATGTATGAATCTTCCGATAGAGAGACTCTATATTTTGCTTTGTAACAGTGCTTTTATCAACGTCTAAATAAGTATCTAGGCCAAGTTTGTTAAAATCATTTAGAATCGATAATATATCATTTTGATGTTTAATAGCGTAGACAATCTTCTTATGATTGTGTTGTTCCACCTCTAATTTAGATTGAAGTTTTTTATTGTCTGTAACATCTGAAATCCTTATTATTATTTTTTCTGTTTTTCGACTGTAATTTAGTTCAAGTGAGCGGTTATTAAGGAAGTGATTTTTTGGTAACAGATCAATCACAAACTCTTGTTTAAGTTTATCTTTTGTTTCAAAGAGCAAGTTCACACCTTTAATAAATGTTTCTTTTTGATCATTTGAGTCAGGAAATAGTAATTCTGAAATGTTTAATCCGGCTATGTACTTTACGTTTAATATGGATAAACAAGCTTGGCTAAATTCTGATTCAACAATAAGATCGGACTTGAAAATCATAAAGCCTTCCCCGACACTATCAAGCATAGTTGCTACTTTATCTAAGGCATCACAAGTGTTAAGTTTTTGCCTCTCTAGCTCAGCTGTTCGTTCTATAACCTTTAGCTCAAGCTCTATACTAAGCGAGCGTTCATAATGTATTTTCTTTCGTTGTGACCTTGCATAATTAACAACAAAGCTGGCTAGTAATAAAACATAAACTGTATACGCCCACCAAGTTTTCCAAGGAGGCGGAAAGACTGTAAGTTTTAAGGAAGTCCCCTCTTCATTCCAATATCCATCTGCATTACTAGCTTTTACTCTAAATGTATAATCGCCAAAAGGAAGGTTTGTATAAGTTGCCCTGCGGTTTTTATAATTGGTGTTTACCCAGTCAGTATCCCAACCCACTAATTGATAGGAAAATTGATTCTTTTTAGGGTTCGAAAAGTTTAATGCTGAAAATTCAAAAGCTACTATATTATCTTGATACGTTAATGATATCGCTTTAGTTTCATGAATCACCTGCGCTAAACTAAAACTAACTTTATTATTGAATGAAAAACTTTTAAAGAATTTATTTTTACCCTTTATATTATCAACTGGTATTATCGGTACTGATTCATTTAGCAACAACATATCGGTTATGACTACTTTTGGAGCTTGTATATCATCTATTATGTCTTCTGGATAAAAACGGTTGAAACCATTAATACCACCAAAAAATAGTTCACCACTTTTACTTTTAAATGAGGCTCCGTTGAACTCATTACTTTGCAGACCATCACCCATATCATAATTTTTAAACGTTTTAGTTTTCGGATCCATACGCGATAATCCACGATTAGTGCTTAACCATAGATATCCTTGGTTGTCTTCTTCAATACGATAAATAACATTATTAGGTAATCCATCATTTATAGTATAACGTTCAAATGTTTCGGTTTTTTTATTTAAAAGATTTAACCCAGCAGGTGTTCCAATCCAAAGCTGATCTTGACTATCTTCAATAATGCTATAAACAGTGTCATGGCTTAGACTGTTTGGGTTATTGGCTTGATATCTATAATGAGTAAACTGCTTAGTTTTTGTATTTAAATGATTAAGACCCCCACCAATAGTTCCAATCCAAAGGTTACCTTTACGGTTTTCAAAAAGGCTCCAAACTATGTCACTACTTAAACTATTCTGAATACCAGTCTTGTGGCGATAATGAGTGAATAGATCGGTTTTTGTATTTATATAATTAAGACCGCCGAAGGTTCCTACCCAAAGGTTGCCAAGAGTATCCTCATCAATGCTCAATACTGTATCGTCACTTAAACTGTTAAGATCATTTTCTTTATGTCTATAATAAGTGAAAATTTTATTCTTTGTACTTAGATGATTTAAACCACCTCCATAGGTTCCAATCCAAAGGTTTCCTTTCCAGTCCTCCATAATGCTCCAAACAGTGCCATGACTTAAACTATTCGAATCGGTTGCTTGATGTTGGTAATGAACAAACTGCTTATCTCTTGTATTTAAAAAATTTAGTCCATTATTTGTTCCTGTCCATAGGTTACCTTGATTATCTTGAATAATACTAAATATCGAATTATTACTTAAACTATTTGATGTCTTGGATAAATGATTGTAATGGTAAAAGTGCTCATTGTTTGCATTGTAGTAATTTACACCTCCGCCATGAGTTCCAATCCAAAAATTTCCTTGGCGATCTTCTAAAATGCTCAAAACGAAGTCATTACTCAAACTATTTTGATCAGCATTATGATGCCTATATTGAGTGAAGTGTTTACTTTTTTTATTAAACTTATTTAAACCTCCATCCTGTGTACCAACCCAAATATTACCTTGGTTATCTTCTATAACACTCCTAATATCATCACTACTTAAGCTATTAACATCATTAATCTTGTGATGATAATGAGTAAATAACTTTGTTTTTGTGTTAAAATAATTTAGCCCCCTGCGGGTTCCAACCCAAAGGTTGCCAGAAGTATCTTCAAAAAGACTCCTAACAATGTCATCACTTATGCTATTTGGATTACTTGGTTGATGTGTATAATGGGTATACTGATTAGTTTTTATATTGAAATGATTTAGACCGCCTCCAATAGTTGCAATCCAAAGATTACCCTTGCTATTTTCTATTATATTGCTTACATCATTATTGTTTAAACTATTCGATTCATTTACTTTATGGCGATAATGAGTAAACTGCTGAGTTTTCGTATTATAATAATTAAAACCATCCCCACGTAACCCTATCCAAAGGTTTCCTAGTCTATCTTCTATAATACTACTGACATCGTTATGACTTAAACTGTTAACGTTATTTGGCTGATGATTGTAATGAATGAACTTCTCATTTTTTGTATTAAAGTGACTAATACCTCCACCTTGTGTTCCAATCCAAAAATTACCTTTACTATTTTCAATAATTATTTTTATGAAATTATCTGGAATTGAACTTATATCATTAGATTTTTTTTTAAATATTTTGAAGTCATAGCCATCATACCTAACTAACCCGTCAAACGTCCCGAACCACAAAAACCCAGTATTATCTTGCAACATAGTGGTGACCGAGTTTTGAGGTAAACCATCCTCTATAGTTATATGTTGAAAGCTTATAGGGGAAGCATAAGAAATAGATAAATTGATCAAAGTTATAATGGATAATGCAAGCTGTTTATATATTATTTTAAACAATTAAATCTCACATGAAAAACACATCTCATTTAAGTCTAGTTTAAGTTCTAGATAATAAAATAACTGACATCAAAACTCTGGACTTAATCTCGATTAGAAAAATTTATTAGTTTTAACTCATCTCAGTAATAAAATACAAATAATTTCTAGTTTAACCTAACAAATCAAGTCTTCATGCCACAAAAGTAAGCCATCAATAATTAGTTTGCTCTCAGAATTATATCAAAAGAAATTGAATTATATGTCTTGAAAAACACCGGTTGATGGAATTCAGCAATGAGTATTTTTATTTCCAGAATAATGACTTTTGGTTGATGTTCTGTTATTAGTTTGTGATTGTAGATTGAACACTAAGCGTTTAAGTTGCTTTTAAAAGATAGAAAGGATTAGTTTAAAGTGTCCAAGGAAGTACACTTAACGAGCCATGGAAGTACAGTTAAGTGGACTTCCTGGGCAGATAAAAAAAAACTATATTTTTGTATACAATTTTCAAGTCAATTTTTTTTAACTTTTACATTATTTTTAGTTATAAATTTATAATAGTTATAATAGTTATAATAGTTATAATAGTTATAATAGTTATAATAGTTATAATAGTTATAACACGGATTTCTAATAACTGGAAGAAAATTCAAAAAAAACAGTGTAATATTAGAGAATATGCTTGACAATTTAATAATTCACAATCATTAAACACTAAACTCTTGTTTAATAATAAAAATATGTTACTAATTTAAAGTTAAAAATATGCAACTATGGTTAAACACTAAGCAACGGACATTAACTCTATATTAAATATCTCTAAGGTTTAAAGATATTTTCTTTATGCCAAAGTAATCGAGACTTTAAATCTATTGATAGAGGTTTACTTAGTTTCATTTCAGTATTGATATTAATTGCTTTTCTGTCAGACTGATTCAACTCCTTTGATATAATTAAATATCCATCAGTGTTAAAACTAATAAGACCATGATCAAACAACCTATAAATCAAAGCACTCAATGGCAATGAGTTATTTATGGTTAGGATGTTTTCATTTTTACTTTCAACTTCACACCTTACATATACAACATCGATTAGGTTTTTATTTTCAAGGCCAGTTACTGCACAACCACCCCACTCGTTTATGATATCCAATTGACGCCTAACTTTATAAGTTAATGAAGTTAACTCTCGTCTATATATCACATGTAAATTCTTAATGGCCTTGTCTGAAAAATTAGCCTCTGTATTAGATTTAACTCTATAGACCGTCGAATCTTTAACACCTATTTTTTTTGCAATTTGGGTTTGAGAATATTTTGAAAGCAAATATTTTAATGCTTCTTTATGTCCTAAACCAAATTCTGCAGACTCTAAACTTTCACAATTTGAACAAACAACCAAATATTCATTCACTGTTTCAGGGACTTTAATCAAGGTACTTTGATTTAGTTTTATTTTTTTACTGCAATCAATACAGATATAAGATTGCTCGACCAAGACACTTTGTTTAAGCAATGATTCATTCATAGCCCCATCAACTCGTTGACTATCAGTACTTAAAAACTGACTTCCAAATGATTTCTCTAACTGTCTAATTGTATGGACTTGAGGTGTCTTAATATTATTTTTTAAAATCCGTGTTAATGTGGACTTATTGATCCCTGAAACTTGCGTCAACTTTTTTTGAGTCCATCCATTTTTATCCAATTCGTCGTATATCCAGTTTATTAAATTAATATCCATATTTGTTGTTTCCTTGTGACATCTATTAAATCATTATACGCATGAATAAAAAAATCGAAAATACATTTGACAGTAAGATCTTCTAGAACTACATTTAATTTATGCTTAATACGCATAATAAAAACAAAATAAAAACGTATACTCCATCACTTTTAATTGAGCACCTAGTTTCGATTTAAACACTAAACTATAAGGTATGTAGCTATGTTAAAAGTACAAAACATAAAAACCTCCGAGGCCTCAAATGAAGATATTTTCTTTGAGGACACGCAATGCCCTTCCCACCTAATTAACTTTGAATTAGAACTTAAAGAAAAGATAAATCAGTTACAACAGTTATCTATTCATGGAGTTGAACTTTTGGAGGAGCATGGAGCTGTAAATGAAGACTGCTTTATTGATGAAGTATCAGTACTTCAATCAACACTATATTTAAATGCAAAGATAGCATTTGATAATTTATATTTGTACTTATGTTACAGGCATAATATGCAAGAAAATAATATCAAAGTTAAAAAAGAACAATATTCAAAATTAAAAGTTGATTAGACTAAATCAGATCAACTTTCTCTAAACTAAAAGGCTTAATAACTATTAAGTCTTTTTAGTATAAATATATTTATATCCCTCTCATATTTTACCAGCATTTTGTCAAATACTTACCACCACAAAGAAACAGAACAACCACTTTGCCGTGAAAACGTACAAGTAATTAAACCATAACGAGATCCTACAATCCTCTAATTAATGCCTATAATAAAGAGAAAATGGTTGGTATGCGGAAAATTAGTAGATCTTATAATGGTGAGGGATAATGACCAAACAAGAGCAAAAAGAATTTATTATTAACGTCGTTAAAGATTGGACGGGTTCAAAAAAATCAGCGCTAAAGTGGTATGAATCAGAAGTTATTCCTTCGCTAAACAAAACATCACAACAAGCTGTAGATGATCGTGACTTTGAAGCGGTAAAACAATACCTAGAAAATATTGAACAAGGTGGTTTTGCTTAATTATTTTCAGCTAAATTTTACACACTTCAATTTTTGTTAAATCAAAAACGGCTTTATCTTCGAAAAAACAACTGTTAACTATTAAAATAGTAAACATTTTATATTACCTCACACAAGCCATCACTCTTGGCACGCAACCTTGCAAACGAATTGAAAGATTCTAATATCGCTTGAAAATCCAATGATATTAGAGATGAAATGGTTAATTCGTTCTCAGAAATCATAGATTCCAACAACTTGCTTTCTTCAATTCCAATATGGCCATGATTATTTAACCATCGCTCTAGCAGCTTAAGCATTACTGATGATTGTCTAAGAAGTATCTTTGTTTGATCTATTCGTTGAGCTAGGTTTTCCGTGAATTTATTTTTACAAAATCCCTCCCCGTTTCTTGATTCCACCAAAGCATAACCAAGAATATCACCAATTAATTTTTTACTGCCGTGAGTATCAAACGACTCGTCTCTACAATGTTCAAGCATTGGAGGTGTATTAAATAACTTGAAATTACTATGTGATGCATCAGTCCCCATAATCATATCACTCCGTCGACTAATTAATCCTTCACTTCGCATAGCATCATTTTTAAATGACAATACTGTAGAATTGAAAATAATTGTTGCGCCACCACGTTCTCTACCATTTGCTAGAGTAATCATTTTAGGCATCATGACCTGACGAGTTGTGCTTTTTCCCTTAACTAATAGTTCAATAAATTCAAACCATCTTATTGAAGAAATATCAACACTATGTCTACAAAAGTTATATTGATTAAATGAATAAAAGTCATGATGTGCGTTACTTTCAACAGAGCTACTATGTGATATATCTATGTTGTCTATATATTGTTGTATTTCTAAATCAGTTGGATCTATCTCACTAATGGCTATCAAAACATCTAATAATGGACTAGTTCTTGTATATTCCTTTGGAATTGGTGAATCTCCAGATAATGAACTGAATGCCATGTCGCATCTATTGGCTCGCAATTGATCAATCAATGTGATAAAAATATGTTCATCCATGGTCCACCGTAAATCATCATCAAGTATAAAACCAATACCCTCCTCTTGTTCCATTTTTCCCTGAAGATGCCGCTGACAAATGTTTCGAGTGTCTACAATCGGTGGGTAGAATCTGACAATATCGATTATATCTACAGGTATACAGAACTTATAAAATTTTGGCGGATTTGTACTGCCAAATAGAAGTATAGAGGCTTGAATTCTAAAGCTTGGTAACTTACTTTTCATACTTTTTAGCAAACGATTAGCTACATCAGGTTCTGCCGTTGCCAATGCAATATGAATATTTTGCCTATACATCATGATTATACAACGCATAATTAATGAGGAAAATTTCAAATTGATGTTTATGCAGTTCTAATCTATCCTCATCTAATGATTCATTATCACGATGGATAAAATGAAGTCGGTCATTGGGACCAAACCCCATATAGACAGAACCTTCAGGTAAATTTGCTAACAATGGGCAGTCTTCTGTACCATTTAATTTATTCAGGTGCCTATATTCTATTAGAGGTGAGTCTAAACTAGATTCAAGTAATTCATGCCAAGGGGTTAATTGTGATTCTGTTAGATTTGGCGACCATAAAAATGCAATTTGGGTATTTGTGTCTAAATCATTAAACCCAGTTTCTTCTATATATACTTTAGCACCGAACGCCGGGATTTCAGTCTCAAAAATAGAGTGCGCAACTTGATCTCCTTGTGTTATCTCTTCCTCCCCTTGGATTAACCACATGATTTCAGGCATTGGCTCATCAGATAATATTAACGCTTGCAATGCTAACATTCGGGACAACAAAGGTCCTTTATTATCAGCAATCCCTCGCCCATAAAGGCGTCCGTCAATATTTTCTAATATAAAGGGATCCTCACTGACCCAACTCTGTTGTATATTGATAGGTGCGACATCATAATGGCCGTAAAGTACAATCTTATTGTCACTTGATCGCCCAGGATAATGCGCAATAATTGTTGGCTGCTCTGTATCACCTACGGCAACCATACGAATATCAAATCCTATACTTTCTAAAAAATTGGTTACAAACGCTATTGCTTGTATATTTCCTTGAATATTATCAACGATCGAAGGCATCGCTATAAATTCTTTATACATTGGGAAGTTTAAAATCATATGAATAAATCACTATATTTTGAATCAAGAGAGTGAAAAATGCTGTCTTTTCGTATTAAGGTTGTACTGATTGTTTGCAATTCTTTAATTACTTCATCATGAGGAACCAATAATAATATTGCGTCAAAAGAACTATCTGGAAGCTCGCTATGCAGTTGATAAGGCAAGTTTTTAGTACTAATACTGGCAATAGGATCATAAACGACTGGTTTCAGCCCGAAGTCTACTAGCTCCTTAATCACTGCAAGGTGTTTTGAGTTTCTGACATCAGGACAATTAGGTTTAAAACTAATACCTATGATTAGTACCTCTGCTGAGGGTAATGACAAACCTGATTTAGTCAGTTTTTTTATAAATGCATTAGCGACATAATCAACCATATCTTCATTCGTTTGGCGAGCAGCTGTTGTCATGCGTGGAGTAAGGCCTTTAAGATTCTGGCTATGGACTAAATAATAAGGGTCAACGGCTACACAATGCCCACCAACCAATCCAGGTTTGAAGTTAAGAAAATTCCATTTACTACTAGCACATTCCAATACCTGATCAAATTTCAATCCCAACTTATCGGAGAGCTGGTACATTTCATTTATGAATGCGATATTAATATCACGTTGGGTATTCTCAATTAATTTAGAGAGTTCGGCCGTCTGTATCGACGCGGCTTTAACTACCCCCGCAGGAATAATGCGTTTATATAACTGATAAATCGTATTCAATGTAGAACTGTTAGTTGCAGAAACAACTTTGACTATATGTTGTAATCGATGCAAATCATCACCTGGATTAATACGTTCAGGACTATATCCAAGTTGAAAATTAACACCTGCCGTCAATCCGCTAGCTTGTTCAATTGCTACAGCAAAAGCACCCTCAGTAACTCCCGGAAAAACAGTAGATTCAAGAATTACGATATCACCTGTAGTAATTACTAAGCCAATTATTGTGGCGGCGTTAAGTACTGCGGTTAAATCAGGTTGCTGCGAATCATCTACTGGAGTTGCTGTTGTGACAATATAGATATTAGCCTTGCGAATAGCTTCTGAATCACTTGATAATGTTAATTGTATAGCGCTTCGAACCAACTCAATATCTATTTCGTTAGTTTGGTCAAACTGTCGATTAAGCTCCCCTACACGAGTCTCATTTATGTCAAAACCTATTGTTTCAACGTGCTGTCCAAATGCCACGGCAAGTGGATATCCTACATAGCCTAAACCGACTACAGCAACTACGGGCCCACTCATGAAACCTCCATGTGTTTATATTTTAGCTCTCGTCGATCAATCATTTTGTCGAACGCTGGATAATGGGAAAAGTATCTATGGTTAAAGGCGGTATGTTTACCAAATACTTTATCGAAAATGACCTTTAATGCTGCACGCTCTGACTTTGATATTTTGTTTAATTCATCGATAACTAATTTTTGCAAACCTGATGTTATATCAAAAGGTTCTTTAGGCGCATTAATAATTGACTTGGGCAGTAGATCTTTGAATGTATCTCTTAGTATTGCTTTACCAAGATTCATAGGAATATCATAGAGGTTTTTAACATCGTGCATTAAAGCTATTTGTGTTACACGGTGATCTAAAAATGGACAACGCGCTTCAATACTAAAATTTGCACTTATTAAATCTAAGCGTCTCTGTTCAGTAAAGTGTAAATCTTCTATTAATTGCTCTCTCATTAGGGTGGGATTGTTACATCCGTTGTACATTCCTTGATAACCACAGAAAAATTCATCGGCTCCTTCGCCAGAAATCATCACTCGTATGCCATCGCGGTGCACCGCTTGAGTTAAGAGCAATGTTGCCAAGCCATTAGATATAATAGAAGGGTTAAAACTTTTTGTGATCCTACAAGTTTCGGTTATTAAGCTAAGCAGATCTGTTTGCGAAGGAGGCTTAATCAACACAACACGGCTAAGGCAAATATCCAAATGATTAAGTAATTCCACTACTGAATCTGGATAGCTTTCGCCGACAACGTAATAACGTGCTCGTTTGCATAATTGGGTTTCTACAATATATGCAATAATGGAACTATCTAATCCTCCACTTAGCGCGATAGCAAATGAAAGTTTCTTTGGTGTCCGAAGTGAAATGGCATCTGTTATAGTTTCGAGAAGGCTTAATTTATCGTTGATGATTGGTTGATGACAATACTCTTTAGATACAACCCCAGTTTTTATATCAAACCTCGATACTCCTGGTGTTAGCACCTGAATATTGGTCGTGTCGTGATCAATATGGTTTAAATCGACTCCGGTACCAACATGCCAACTGGTTGCGCTATTCCAAATTAATAATGGCTTCTTTCCTATATGATCAGTGAACACCTCACATTGACCGTTTATTTTGTTAAAAATAAAACCAGAATACATACCGTTAGTCAGTTTTACGGTATCATGCAGTCCGTAACGCTCAATGTGCTTAAAGAAAATACTAACATCATTCAGTTGTGTCGAATCAATTTGTAACCTGTCTGCAAGTTCCTGATAGTTGTAGATCTCACCATTGAGTACCATTATTTGAGATTTATTGTGTAATGGCTGACTGACTTCGGGGTTACTAATAAAAAGGTGGGAAAACTCAAAATGTAATTTTATACCATCATAGTTAAAATCTTCAGATATATAACTATCTAAACCTCGTGATAAGGTATCTCGTCCTATTTTATTTTTTAGATCAAACGTATTATTTGTCGCGCTTACTACAAAACCACACATTAATTAATACTCTTTAAATACAAATTTAAATCAGGGATTAATTCAGGAAAATAACCATATACGTAATCTGATAATTCAGTCAAAGTAAGAGTACTTTCCTGAAGCTGTTTTCCTGATTCAAACAAGGATAAATTGAAGCCTGCGATGCGGTGAAACCTATTATTGTGTAACCAGCAAAATCGAAGCTCATTGCTATAAGGCAGTGACTGATTGTAGCGAGTAGAGTATTTATCTAATATGTCACGCTGATTTTGTGGTGCCAACGAAATACGATTCATATCGCGCCATTTCAGTCCATCATGTCTTTTGATAAGGAGGTTATCCAATTCTGTAATGAGCTGAAAACGTATGCCTGCTGTGACATATTCTTGTACTTCACCTTCGGATTGGGCCACATATATAGTTGGCCATCCACTACCCGAGTCGAGAAAATATACTTTACCCTCAAACTCAACTCTGACTAAACGATGAGATTTACTCCCCGTTAAACAAACCTTCGCTTCATGTAAAGTTGCATCAAAACCTTTATAGACTAATGCACTCTGGAGTTTTAGTGCATGGTCAAAGCAAGTACCACCATTGCGAATATCTTTACCAAGCAACTGCGCTAGGTTATGAAATGGAAAGCTCTCTAATTGACTAGTAATCAATGCCCTTAATTCACAATCCAATTTATTCATAGTATTGTTCTTTCACATGTATACGCCTGAATACTTGTGAAAACCCCATCTCACAATCAACCCCGAGCAAGGTTTGGCTAATAGGCAAACATTGAGCAATCACTCGCTCATTATGCTTACCATGAGGGAAACAAGTCGAAATAGGTTTAGTAATCCCAAGCGACTGCAACCAAAGCAGGCTTTCTGATAATTCAGCCTCTAGACTCGTAGCTGAAAGATGATTAAAAGCACGATGGCTGCGACCATGGATCCCGATCTCAATGCCCTGACGATAATAATGGCTTAATTGCTGTTCCCCCATAAATAACTCTCCGGTAACGGCGTCAAAATCGATGTCGAACCAATGCTTGCGTAAATACCGATATCTAGTCGCGGTAATATTCCGTAGTAACTTCTTAAGGCGTCCATCAAGCAGTGCAGTACGTAGAACTGGGGTTACTTCTTGTTGATACATTAAATGGTGAGCCATGTCATCAATTGGAGAGAACGAAGTTAAAGCAAATTCCATCACTGGATAAATGGTTGCTGTCATGCCACGTCTAATTAATTCATCTAGCGCTTTGTTGTTATCGGTATATCCATCATCGAAAGTAATAAAAACATCGTTATCAGTGTAACCATTAGCTAGAGCCGACGCGGGCTTAGTTGTCCACCCTTTATGTTCAATAAGTTCGAGCAATGCAACGAACCTTTGCCAACTAATTGCAGTCTCTCTTTGAAAGTAATAATTTTTAGCGTCAAACTGTTCTAAAATACGGTGCAGCATATAAATTTTTGGTTTTTTTTGCATACTAATGATCACTAATAATTGAGAAGATACGATTGCCGCAGAGATCATTGAAATCGTAAAAGCTTTCAATTGATAATGTTCTGAGATCGATACGATAAACCCCTGTTCGGGTGTTCTCTATTGAACCTTTCAGCCAACTTGTACGTCTGCTTTCTTTATGGATTGCAGTAATACCTACATAGAGGTCATGTTCTGTAACTAATAGACCTCGACACCAGCCTTCATAGCGAGAATTCAAAAAAAGGTCATAAAATAACTCGAAGCGCATTGGTAACGATAAAACAGAACGGTAGATCTGACCAGATACTGTAGTTATCCAAATAAATTTATCATGTATAAAACCATCATGAGGCTGATTTGGCAGCTCATTGCTTATTGGCTGTTGCGAGATAGCATCTATCAAACATTTTTTCTTAAAACAGGTTGCAATGATCTTATTATCTAATTCTGCAACAGATTTAATAACATGATTAAGATGCAATTTATCTGGTACCTTACGACAATAGAAATCAACTGTAGAAGTTTCATTATCGTAATAATCTCCTTCGGTACTGTAGTGCCCTTTTATTCGCGCGGAGACTTCTATATCGGAGAGAAAGTCTAATCGTTCAATTGGTCTCAGTTGTTGATCTAATATTTCTATGCAATCACGGCCGGTGTTAGCAAGGTAAATATTCCCCCCTTTAACACTTACATGGTGTAGGTCATTATATTGTTCATCTTGCCTTATGTTTACTAGCTCACATAAAGCACGATCGAGTATAAATATGCGATTAAAGTCACACCCTACTAATTGCCTGTTATTAACCCATGCGAGGCTAGTAAATCCTTTTCCAACAACCTCTTGCCCATAACTAGGTAAAGTGCTTAGTAATCGTTGTTCTTTAGTTTCTGTATCTAACTGCCATAACTCACTTTTAGGGGTACCAAAAAAAGAACTAATTGGGATCAGTAACTTCACCGGTTGTGGCCACTATCAATACAGCCACTTTTCGATTCAAGCTTAGATAGATTCGTGAGGGTTTGACGTAATTCTTCAAAAGTATTTATATGGTAAAGTTTCGAATTACGTCGCTCGTCAAGATATTCATCAGTTAACTTATCAGCCCAGCCTCCTGAGCCTTTCATCAATAGTATTGGTTTGTTTATTTGTGATGCTAATGCTATTTCACTTAATGTACCAGCACCGCCGCCCAACACTATAACGGCAAAGCCACTAGCTACCACTAATTGGTTACGACCAATATCTAATCCAGATGGAATAACAATATCTGTGTACTTATTGGCTGTATTGGCTTTTACTGAGGGTAAAATTCCGATCGTCTGACAAGGGTTATTTCCGGATTTATGCCCTAAGCAACTGGCTTCCATAACGCCGCCTAAACCACCACAAACTAGATGAAACCCTAATTCATTAATAATAAGTCCTACTGATTCTGCCAAATCCTGTACTAAAGGGGATCTAATTCGCGCACTACCAACAACGACTACTTGAGAAAATGACAACTTACGACTCCTTGTAAAACAACCATTATATCCAATATATTCTATGTATATCAATACTATAAATATAAACCTGCATTAATGAGTTTTAAATTTATAAAAATCAAACAAAATAAACAACAGCCTCTGAATTAATAGCAATAAATTTAGTAGTTTATAATTCAGATACTTTAAGTTAATAGAGATTAGCAACAAGCCGATGATTAAAGTGACTATCCATAATCAACTAACACTCTGATTCAATTAATTTGAAAAGTTTATCCAATAAATAAAAACAGAATATAGAAAAGGTATAAGTAAAAAATAGAGGCTAAATGAGTTTTATTTAAGCAATTAAATAACACTCATTTTCTTTAAAGTATGATTATACCCTGCATTAATATAATAAACGCTATAATATCTTTATTTAACAAAAAGTTAGATGTATTTCTTGACGTATTCGCAGGTCCGCATATATTTATAATAAATTAAACATAATTAAAAACAGTCAATTTTCGTACAGAAGTGTGACAAATCTCACAGTTATTTTTTTTAATGGTTGCTTCAAAAAACCGGCGTGTTAAAACTATAAGTACATTATTAAGGAGCATTAAATGTACAAATTAATTATAAAACTTATCACGTTCCAGCATAGGTCTATGCTCGAAATATATAAATTGAGCAATAGTATTGAGTATATTCGATTTTACTCAAAGTCTCTCAATCATTTTATTTCAGGACAATGTTCAATAAAACTAAAACTTATTTTACAACAAAGTCATACCAATCAAATGAAGTTAAACCCAATCAATGCGGGAGGTCGTTATGAAAGATAATATTGCAAATATAAACTCATCTTCAGATTTCATAGTGGGTTATGAATTACTCAAAATATTAACTGGTTATGACCTTCCATCCAAACAAGCAAAATGTTTACGCGCACACAATATTTTTTATATGGAAGGAAAGAATGGTCAGATAACGACAACTAGAAACTGGTTAGATAATGCTGCTCAAGATCAAGCTAAGCCAAAGTCACAGCTGAATCTTGATTTTTAGGAGGTTAAAAAAATGGGTAGAAAAAGATTAAAAAAGGAAGATCAGTGGATGCCTCGTAGAGTATACCGTGGGCATTGTGCATATGAGTTACAACCAATATCGGGAGGTAAGATCAGGCTGTGTGCATTAGACGCTTCAAAATCTGTTGTATTAAAACGTTTT
>Ga0209396_1001137_pt1 | contig 30209 bp, 19 predicted proteins | sample GOMGulsemesocosm_6_FD_184638 | JGI IMG/M metagenome (GOLD analysis project Ga0209396, IMG submission 184638) | Methane-oxidizing microbial communities from mesocosms in the Gulf of Mexico - GOM8C Gulf of Mexico (SPAdes) (version 2) | ecosystem: Environmental > Aquatic > Marine > Cold seeps... | reverse complement strand
GCAACCGCCGGAGAGTTGACCAGCGTAGATAACATTACCAGCTACAATTACTTGACCATTAAAGAAGGATTTCCACTGGCCAAAGATATGGCCAAGATGCATGACGAACGGCAGCTCAATCGTGCGATCGAACTTTATCAATGGGCATTGCCGTTAAACACAGGTTACTCAATGCGCGATTCGCATTTAAAAACGGCCAATGCTGATTATCTAGACATTGTATATATTGGCAACTTTGCCGATCATCGCATACTGGTGCCGACTCTGAATAATGAAACAATGTACGCCACGGTGCAGTTTGATCTGAGCGACGGCCCTGTGGTGTACGAACAGCCAATAATGGATCGCCAAGGTTATTTGTTTGGTTCTATCTTCAATGCTTGGCAAGTGGCCCTGACCGATCTAGGAGTCCCCCAGTTTGCGCCGGATAACGGCAAGGGGGGTAAATACCTGATATTGCCGCCGGGCTATAAAGGTGAAATCCCCAAGGGTTACCATGTATTTCAGTCGACCACCTATGTCGGTACTATAGGTGTGCGTTCGGTCATGACAAATGGCGGTAACTTGAAAACAGCCAAAGCTCGGATAAAGAAAATGAAAGTTTATCCGTTGGACAACCCAAACCGCCAACAGAACTACATCGATATTTTTGAGGAAGGAGTAGATTCGCAAGTGGCAAAAGACGTTCGAGCGTATAGACAAATGCACGAATACGTCAATGAAGAGCCCATTCAGGCACAGGATGTCTATATGATCGGTATGCTCAAGAGTCTCGGCATTGAGAAAGGTAAACCTTTCCCAACCGATCCATTGACTCTTAAATTGTTTGAAAAGGCGGCTGATATTGGCTGGATGCTGTCCAAGCGTAATTTCATGGAAAGCTGGCCACAGGCCCCGTTTAAAGGTTCTGACTGGAAGGAAGTGGGTAGCCAGGGGACTTGGAGTCATGACTACATGGATGAAGGTGTATTAAACCTCAACCGCCGTGCGGCTTATTTTACCATGGCCTGTATCCCACCAGTAAACGTGGGTGGTGCCACCTACTATGCGTTGAATACTTTTGACAGAGACCGTCAGGTGATGGATGGGAACCACAACTATAGTATCAATTTGCCAGCGAACGTTCCGGCAAAAAGTTTTTGGTCATTTATCCTTTATGATGCCGAAACGGCGGCAATGATAGATACCCCTAAGAAGAAATATGCCATTAGCTCACTTAATAAAGAGCTGCAATACAATGCCGACGGTTCTATTGATATTTATTTTGGCCCTAAAGCACCAAAAGGCAAAGAAGCAAACTGGATCCCTACCAACCCAGAACGTGATTTCTGGACCGGGTTTAGGATTTATGGTCCCGATAACACTCGTCTAGGTAGCGAGTGGACGATTAAAAACCCGGTTCGCCTTGACTAGATTTAATTAGGAAGACCGAATGATCAACAGCGGGGGCATAACTGAGTGTTTGCCCCCGTATTTGTTTGCGATTGTTTTTATGTTGATTATCGGCTTTGGCTGATAAGACACAAGCTTCTTGAAATAGCACACAAGTAACCATCTTTATAACACATTGCCACTAAACAATTGTTGATATCATCTATGCACTTAATTATTAACAATAATCAAACCTGTAGGAAATACTATGAAACTTTATAAAAAGATCACACTGACTATTGCTGTTATTACTGCAATGCAAACTAGTGTTTATGCTAATCAAGACTCAATGCCAGCCCACAGTACCCCTGAAATTAGATTTGAAGCGGGCTTTCCTGCAGCTGATAAAGTACAAACAATCTATGATGAAATTGATTATCAGCGTGCCACCCAAGCTTATATATGGGGAATAGGTCGAGTTGCTGGAGTATCGCTTATTGAAGGCTTAAAAAGAGATTTGCGGACTGGGATCCACTCAGCGGCAATTTGGGAAAACTCAACAACGGCTAAAGAAACTAAAGTTTTAACCGCTCAAACGCAATCAATTTATGCAGCAGGCTCTATGGATTTGCACGATGGACCAATCGTTGTTGAAATTCCACCAGGAGTATTGGGCATGGTAAACAATCACAGATATGTTCCGTTAACGGATATTGGTCCTTTTGGCCCAGATAAGGGTAAAGGGGGTAAGTTTTTGATCCTACCTCCGGGTTATGAAGGTGAAACCCCTACAGGTTATTACACCGTACAATCAGACACTTATACCAGTATTTGGATGGTGCGTGGCTTTAGAGCACCTGATGGAAACCCTGCACCAGCTGTTGCCAGTTTAAAGAAAATAAAGTCTTATTTATTGTCAGAGGCAGCAAATCCACCGAAAATGAGTTTTATTAACGCTACCATCACACCAAACGATCTGTTGTTCCCAACAGATGAGAAGTTCTTTGACGTACTGGCTGAAAGTATCCGTGTCGAGCCCGTTAGAGATGAAGACCGTATGATGCTTGGTATGTTAGCGCCGCTAGGTATTGAGCATGGTAAAGCATTTAAACCCGATGCCCGAGTTAAACGCATTCTGAAAAAAGCGGCTGCCACAGGTAATGCAATGGCCAGAACGATCGCTTATTCATCACGCAATGAATCGCGTGTTGTTTATGACAACCGCCAATGGGAAAAAATATTTCTTGCAGCTAAACCATCATTTGAAACTGAAAACTATACGGATATAGACAGCGCTGTTACTTTTAAGCACCAGGCTTGTTTCACCGCAGATGCCATGACTCTTAAATTGATTGGTAAAGGCTCTCAGTATTTAACCGCTTACAAAGATGAAGATGGTCATTGGCTTGATGGTAATCACACTTATAAAGTGCATTTACCCGCCGGTATTCCAGCGAAAAACTTCTGGTCATTAACGGTTTATGACTCAAAAGATCGCTCTATGCTAGTCAATAATAGTGGAAAGGCTTCTATGGACTCTTACGGTGAGATGCGTAAAAATCAAGATGGCTCTGTAGACCTATTCATTGGTCCTGATGCACCAAAAGGATATGAAAGCAACTGGCTACAAACCAACAAAGGGGAGGGGTTCTTCACTTACTTCCGTCTTTACGGACCAACCAAAGCTTACTTTGATAGAAGTTGGGTGCCAGGTGATTTCGTAAAAATTAAATAGGTATTAGATAATAAACTCGATTGATGAAATGTGCCCTGATTTTTTGGGCACAATTTCTTGGGACACATCAGGTTCAGTGAAATAAACATCAAGTAAAAAGGACATTCACGTTAAAAATCGTTTAGGAATATCAGTGCGATTAAATTTGTTCTAAAACGACGGGATCTGCCCACCTAATTCCAAATAAACTACTAGTGAAGCCGCCAAGTTTACCAAGTCGGAATTTTTCAAGATAATCGTCATCACTTCCATTTAAGTTTGATATTCCTGACTCGTCGAGGTATATCGATGTTAATAACTTTACTCCAATTTTGAATTTCTTCTATACTTTTTTATACAACATCTATGTTAGATTCTGGTTTAAAGATCATTGAACGTGTACTATTTTAGCAATAATGGCCGGTTGATACTTTAATTCAGGCTTTGTCGGATGTGCTGGCAATAAAAATAGACTGGCTAATTCGAATTGTTGCTAATATTTCATTCATTAGTAATGCTTAGGCAATTCTTTAACCTTTGTTTTAATAATGTAGGGCTAATGGGTTTTATTACAAAGTCACTTGCACCTAAAGCAATGCCTTTTTCAAAGTCATTTTCGTCATTGTGACCAGTAACAAAAATGACCGGTATATCTTGGGTTTCAACATTGGATTTTAATTGCGAGAGCACATCAAATCCATTCATTTCTGGCATTGATACATCAAGTAATATTGCAGCGGCTTTTGGCGTTCTTAGGGCTAAAGAAAGAGCCTTTTTAGCTGAGGTGGTGACAACGACCGCATAGTCATGTTTAAGGGTTTCAATGATTAATTGTAAATTTTCAGGTTGATCGTCAACCGCAATTATTTTACTTTTGTCCATGTTGTTATTTCCTATTACTCTTGTTTTTTAACTGGGACTTTAACCAACTTGACGTTAGTTCTTCAGCTTTATCTATATCAAAAATATTCATTGCTGATTTTATTTCAGAGATAACTAAATCATCATCATCGGTAATTTTATCGACGATAATCATTGCTTCTGCGTGGTCATCTTTTAAGGCCTTAAGTAGGCTCTTTAGTAAAGCGCTTATAGTGTTGATATTTGATTTTTTAGATTGTTTAGTTTGTTTACTTTGTACAACATCATTCGCTTGAATAGATTGGCATAATAATATTAACTCTTTAGATAGTGTTATTAACTGTGAGTCTTTGGGCAAAATGTTATTTCGACATGTATTTTCACAGTCACTTGCCAATATACTTACTTCTGTAGCGCCAATATTTGCAGAGCTCCCTTTTATGCTATGACATAACAATGACAATTCTTCAATTTTTAGTCCCTCGAAAGATAGTGAAAACTGTTGGAGAATTTTTATATATACTTTTTTATTATTACCACACCTTAACAAGCCAGCAACGGTATCTATATTTGCAATTTCAATTTCAATTTCAATTTCAATTTCAATTTTTGGTATTTGTGGTTCATTGACAAAGGATAAGTTTGGCAACCATTCTTCAATAACATCAAACAAAATAGCTGGTTCAATAGGTTTGCTGATGTGATCGTTCATTCCGATACGGATAAATTTTTGTCGATCATCAATTAACGCATGAGCTGTTATAGCGATTATAGGTAACTTGTCAATATCGTTGACAGTCTCTGCTGGTTTAAGGGATTTTATTGATTTAACCGCTGCTACCCCTCCCATTACTGGCATTTCAACATCCATAAGAACTAAGTCATAACGTTGCTCTTTTACGGCATTTAATGCTTCCAAACCATTATCAACAATTGTCACCTTACAGCCAGTATTTGAGAGTAATTCTTTAATTATCTGTTGGTTTATTTCGTCATCTTCCGCAACGAGGATTTTTATGCTGCTATTTAATAGTTTACTATTTGTTGTCTTTTGTCTGATGTTTGGCAGGTATTGTTGTTCAATAGTATTGTTCAATTGCCGTAAACTACAGGGGACTTCTAATTTTTTATTTAAGCCAACTGATGTAAGCCAATGTGGTAACTTTTCCCCAATTTCGACTACCGGTAATATATGCAGCGAGTCTGTTACATGGAGCAGTTCTAATAATTTACTTTGGTGGTGATAGCTATTTTTATCAATAATTAAAATTGAAGCATGTTTAAAATCTGTTTTATTGCAAGTTGCTAGTTCTATTGTCGTTATTTGATGTCCTAGACATGCTATATATGGTTTCAGGTAATTATCTGTAAAGTTTTTATCGAGGTAAATATTTCTACTTGCTGTTGTCTTTGACTTTGATTTTGTCTTTGATGTGGATTTACCCGTTGTAGTCAAATTAATATTGAAGGTGAAACAACTACCACTATTAGGCGTACTTTCTAGATAAAATTCGCCTTTCATCATTGCAATAAGTTCGCTGCATAAATTTAGGCCGATACCTGATTTAAATCGTGTAGTATTGAGCACCTCTATTTTTTCTTTATTAATGATTTTATCGAAACCAAACCCTGTATCTGTTACTGAAAATTCGAGAGCAAGGTTCTGGTTATTCGTTTGAATATTAGCTTTTATCGATAAGGAGATGCAGCCTTTCTCAGTATGTTTTATCGCATTGGTCAGTAAATTAGATAAAATTTGTTCTAATCTTTTAGGATCGCCATTTAACGCAGGTAACAACATCTTGGGGAGTTTTAGTTCAAAATCCAATTCTTTTTTAGCAATGTTAAAACCGACGGTATCAATGACTTTATCAAGTACATCATCTAAAAAGAAACTTTCATTCATTAATGTGAGTTCACCACGTTCAACTTTATTTATATCAACAATATCGTTAACAACGCCTAACATGTATTGAGCAGCACGGTGAATTTTTCGCAAGTGATTTTTACTATTTTCGTTGCAATCTTCTTGTTGTGCTATATAACTTAGTCCTAAGACACTGTTCATATGAGTGCGGACTTCTCTGCTGACACGCGCTAAAAATTCACTTTTAGATTTATTAGCGAATTCAGCGTCATTTTTAGCTTGCTCAATAACAGACAACATTTGTTTTACTTCTTTTTCTGCATTTTTTCTCTGTTCTATTTCTGTTGCTAGTTTTGCATTTAATGCTCTAACTTGTGAATTGATAATTTCTTGACTGGCATTTAAATAGCGATGATCGATATCGGGTAAGAATTTATTCTCAGCCCAAGCCTTCGTTTTATTAAGTTCACTTTCAGATAATAAATACTGAATATCCTGGTAAGATGACTTTTGCCAAAGGGTAAATTTATCCCCATAAGGGCGTTGTGCGTTTAACTGTTTTTCAACCCACTCTTTGGTGAATATTTTTCGATATATGCGGGTTCGCGATGTAACCATTTTTTTGTCTAACGCTATTAATCCGGTTAGATACAAGCGGTTAATATCGTCAACTTGATCAATAGGTAGTTGGTGGTTTTCCGCCTTTAGTATTTGTAAGTATGAGCATAACATCTGCGTGCAATGGCTGTTATCAAGGAGAATTCGGTCTTTAATGGTGCGAATATGTTCAGGGTTATCTTGCTGTTCCCAGTTATTGATGAATTGCTCTTGAACAATACGATCGACCCAGGTTTCTTCATTGTCTGTTACAAATGCTGGCGTTTCTATAAGTCGTTGGCAAAGTTTTTGGGTCAGAAAAGGCTGTCCTGATGTCCAAAATAATATCCGTGATATTAATTTTTTGTTGTTCATTGTAGTAAATGAAAACGCATGGCTAAATGCTAATGCTTCGTCAAAGCCAAAACCTTCTAATCTAACTGATTTTCCGATGTTAAAGGGCGAGCGGCTTGGGTTTGAGATCAAATCTGATGGCAGGGCGACACCAAATAATGCGAAGCGAATTTTTTTTAACGCGGTATCTTCAGCACGATTGTTATAACAAGATCGCATAATTGAAAAGAAATCATCAGCCGCAAAAGGTAAACTTAACACGCTATCAACTTCATCAAAAAATATAATAATATCTTTATTGGGGAATTTTTCAGGCAATAAATTCTGCCAAAAATAACTTAATTTTTGCGGAGCAGAGATGTTACCAAGTTCAGCCCACCAATCGAACATTGCCTTGCCCTTAGGTAAACCTAATGCTCGCCATAATTCTGAAACTATGCCTGCGTACCATTGCTCCGTTGAAATATTCACATTACCAATGCGGCTGATATCGATGAAACAGCAGATAAAGTCTTTTTTGATAAATCGTTTTTTTACATCAAGTAATAATGATGACTTGCCCATTTGTCGCGAATTAAATACATAACATAATTCACCTTCATCTAATGCTTGAAAGAGATCTATATCGGCTTGCCTAGTGATGTATATGGAATTTTCTGAACTTATACTTCCACCGACTTGAAAGGCTGTATTTATCATAGGTTATTTTTAAGGAAATTAGCTATTAGCCGAGATAAAATCACAGGTTTACCATTGGCGATTTTTATAATACCGACATGTTCCAATTGATACATTTCAATTCGGCCTAATTGTTCTTCGCTCGAGTTGAGTATTTTATTAAACGCCTTAATAATATCGGGTTTGGCTATTACATCTAACAGCAGTTGTTGTAAAAAACCATCAAAAATACTGCCATGTTCATCGGCGGTATTTAATATTTGTTTTAAGGCGGTGGTCGGGCTTTCAATAAAACCGGATTGAGTGGCCAATTGATACAGCGCCATGTGTACGAGATAAGGGTGTCCACCCATTTTTGTCAAAAGTTGAGTAATTGGACTATTTATAGACTCATCATTTTTCCAGTTAAAACCATAGGTTTTTGCTAGTTGCACTATTTGTTGACCGTTTAATGGCGAGAGTACTATTGGTAAACCAACATTGAAAGGAGACAAATTAATATCAAGTTGTACATATACTTCAGTTGAATAAATGAGTAATTGGCGTAATTTCTTCATTTCATCATTGTGCTTAGATTCTTCATGCCATGAACGTAAAAGGGGCAGGAAGTCTTTGCTGACTTCTTCAAAATCAAATAATAGATTCAATTCATTGATGACAATGAGTAAAGGTTGTGACAGCTTACTTAATATATGATCTTGTATGTAGTTGGTACAGCTAAGTTTGCTACCTATTAAGGGATTCCAATAGTCGTCTATTGCTGGGGGAATTTCTAATTGTTGACTGATATGTAAACAAATCCAACGTAACAAACTGTCAATATTTGACATTATTTGTCGGTCGGCCTGCATTAAGTCAATGATTACAGGGTGAACCCCTTCACTTTCAGCATGGTCAATAACTCGTAGCATTAATGAGCTTTTGCCCATTTTTCGAGGTCCCTTGATTCTAACTATGCTGCCTGGCTTTTGAATTTCGGCATAAGCTTTCGCTTCTTCGCTGGTACGTTCCACATAAAAAGGAGAGCTGAAAGAGATAACGCCGCTGGGAAACGTTATCGGAATATTATTTTGCTGTGAGTCATCGCTTAAATATTGTTCAAGTAAACTTCGGAAATTTCTCTTAGTCACGGTAGTAGATAGTGCTATCGATAGCTCTTTCCATAGCTGAGAACCGGCTTTGCGTACGTAATCATGATCGTAGCCAGACTCTTCAGCGATAATATTGTAACCTTTGCCTTGCCAAGACAAACGAAATACTTCAACTTTTATTAATGTTAAAGAGTCTTTATTGAGTTTTTTTTCAAGGATATCTTTTGCTTCTTGGTGGTTCATTTTTCACTCTTAATTACAAAGTTATTAATGAGATATAACAGAATAATAATTATTAATACTATGTTGTTTTGACATACTAACTTCATTATTGACATACTTACATCATTATCAACAAAGATAGAAAAGAAAACACTATGGGTTAATGCTTATTATGTTTAAAAAATTAATAGAAATAAATAGTAAATTAAAGGAATGCAAAAGTGATTATTGCAAATAAAAATAACTCTGCCGCTAATATGTTTGTATTAATGTTAGCATTTTTGTCATTCATTCTTGGTGTTTTAGTACTTTATGGCTGGCATACCCATAACTCCATGTTAATTCAAATGAACCCTAAGTTTGTGCCTATGCAATATAATACCGCTTTAGGTTTTATCATTTCGGGTGCTGGATTATTTTTTCTTACCAAACAAAAATACCTACTGAGTCATTTACATGGCGTTATTTTATTTTTATTAGGCACCGCTACCTTAACTCAGTATGTTTTCAACGTAGATTTACAAATTGATCAGCTGTTTATGTCTCACTATATAGATACCAAAACATCTCACCCTGGTCGTATGGCACCTAATACCGCGTTATGTTTTGCTTTAACAGGACTAGCATTATTAACGCGATTGATTTTTAAAACGTCCTGGTTAAGGTTCGCCTTTCTTGGCAATTTAGGCGTCATAGTTTTTTGCTTAGGAACAGTGGCTTTAATTGGTTACGCTGTTGGAGTAGATATTACTTATGGTTGGAATTCACTCACCAAAATGGCGGTACATACATCATTGAGTTTTCTATCCTTAGGTTTGGGGATGTTTTATCTCGCCTTTAGCGGTAATCGTTCAGTAGATAGCGGTAATATGCCTCGATGGATTCTTAGTGCCTCTGTTATCACCGGCTCAACGTTAACACTAGCTGTTTGGCAAGAACTAAAAGCTTATGAAACAAAAATATTTGAGTCAATGCATGTTAACAAGCAAGTTTTATTACTCGCGGATGAGAGTGTTTTAGTGTTCGGTTTGTTTCTGACCGTGGCTTTTACAATTTATATTAACTATACATTTTTCTCCAAAGGAGAATTAAGTAAGGTAGAAAGTAAATATAGAAGGTCAACATGGAAGGGGGCTTTTTCTCTTTTTTTACTGCTTGGTTTTACCCTTTCCCTCGCTATTCAGCAGGTACTGCACGCCAGTTTTATTAATAATAACAAAATCCGTTTTGAATCTGCAGTGATTGACCATAGTAAAAGTATTCTACGAGGTATAACGCCTTATTTGGACGCTTTATATGATATTCGTAGTGCTTATCAAGCGTCTGATGAGATCGATAAGGAAGAATTTTATCAGTTAACGTTGCGTGATGTTAACAAGCTACCTGGTATTGTCTCTTTCCAATGGGCGCCTTATGTAACACAACAAGGGAAAGTGAATTTCGAACGCGAGTCTAGTTTAGCGATAGGAAAGCAATATCAGATACAGGAATTAACCAGCGATAATAACTTGGTAAAAGTGAGCAATAGAAACCATTATTTTCCGGTCTTGTTTGCTGAACCGTATGAGGAAAATATTAACGCATTAGGTTTTGATATTTTGACTAATTCTAATGTTCAAGGAGCGGTTTGGCAGTCAGTGTTGCTTAATCAAATATCCGTTTCAAATCGTTTGGATTTAGTACAACAACATAGTGATGGTTTTGGTGTTGTTATAAGTTTACCTGTTTATAAAAATGATTCGTCGTTAGACAGTTCAGCACAAAAACAAGCCGCTATTTTGGGTTTGATTGTGGTGGTTGTTGATATAGGTGACATGCTTGAACAAATATTGCAGGATTATACGGAGCCGGCAGGGTTAAATTTAACGTTTATTGAACAAAATAAAGAAACGTCTCAAGATGATTTTTTATATTATCATCAGTCGAGGGTTACTCAGGAAGCAGCTGAGCTAACTTATTTTAATTATATAGTCGAAATCCCATTTGCTAATAAAAAATGGGTATTAATCGCCACAACCGCAGATAAAACACGTTACGCTACTTGGTCATGGTCAACATTAATATTACCTTTTCTTACTCTTATTATTTCACTTTTTTTTGCGATTTCTTATCGTCGTTCAGTATTAAGAGATAAAGAACGGTCTATCTTGCTCGAGCAAGTCAAAGAAAAAGAGCAGCATTATAGTGGGCTATTAGAGTCTACTCCTGATGCCATGATAATTGTTAATCAAACTGGCACTATTATAATAATGAATAAACAAGCCACGCTATTATTAGGGTATTCAAAAGACAATCTTATCGGTCAGTCTGTTGATATTCTTTTACCTGGGCGGCTTCGTCACCACCATGGTAGTTTTAGAGAAAGTTATTATCAAACACCCGATGTTAGGCAAATGGGAGCAGACAGGGAGTTAATTGCTTTACATGAAAATGGTACAGAGATCCCTGTGGAAATTAGCCTAAGCCCAATGAATACACCAACAGGTTTGTTAGTCTCGGCAGCCATTCGCGATGTTACTGTTCGTAAACAAATGGAAGATGACATACGATTAGCTAAAGAAAAAGCCGAACAGGCAACCCAAGCTAAAAGTGATTTTTTGGCTAATATGTCTCATGAAATAAGAACTCCGATGAATTCCATTATCGGTATGTCATATCTAGCATTACAAACTGAGCTAACTGATAAACAGCGCAATTATGTGTCTAAAGCACATAGTGCAGCACAATCATTATTAGGGATCATTGATGATATTTTAGATTTTTCAAAAATTGAAGCGGGTAAATTATCTATTGAAAAAGTACCTTTTAATCTTAATGAAATATTAGATAACCTTTCCAATATCGTTGGTTTAAAGGCTGAAGAAAAAGGCATCGAACTTATGTTTGATCTGCCATTTAATTTAGTGACCAACCTGGTAGGGGATCCACTTCGTCTTGGGCAAATTTTAATCAACCTTGGCAACAACGCTATTAAATTTACTGAACAGGGTGAAGTCGTTATTTCAATTAGCGTTGAACAGGAAGTAGATAACTCTGTTGTGTTATCTTTTTCAGTGAAAGATACCGGCATAGGTATGTCTGAAGAACAACTCAATGTATTGTTTCAGTCTTTTAGTCAGGCTGATACTTCAATAACCCGTCGCTTTGGCGGTACTGGACTAGGTTTAGCAATATCTAAAAAACTAACAGAAATGATGCAGGGAGAGATAAAAGTTAGCTCAGAATTAAATAAAGGTTCAACATTTACTTTTACAGCACAATTTGAGCGCTGGCAGCCTGATATTATAGCAACAGATAACAATATAACACCGGCTATTATATCCATTGATAAACTTAAGGTTTTAGTGGTTGATGACAATAGTACTTCAAGAGAGATATTACAAACTATTTTAGCTGGTTTTGGTTGTGATGTTGATATTTGCTCCAGTGGACAAAGTGCCATAAATCTCATTAAAAGTGTCGATCTATCTGCTCCCTATCAGTTAGTCGTTATGGACTGGAAAATGCCAGGTATAGATGGCATTGAAACAGCTAAATTGATTCAATCTGATAGCTTCATAACTGATGTTCCTACATTTATTATGGTGACGGCATTTGGTCGTGACGCAGCGATAAAAGCCGCAGAAGGTCTAGATTTACAGGCATTCTTAACAAAACCAGTAACACCATCAATTTTACATGATGCTTTAATGAATGCTATGGGAGCGGAGGGCGTTGAGTCATCAGGGCGTCAATGGCAAACTAAACCACACCAGCAATCAATTAAAAATTTGTTGGGAACCCATATTTTATTAGTTGAAGACAATGAATTTAACCAGGAACTTGCCGTTGAATTGTTAACTATGAATGGTCTTATAGTTGATGTGGCAGAAAATGGTTTGGTAGCAATTAATTTTATTGAAAATAATCATTATGATGCAGTTTTGATGGATTGTCAGATGCCAGTTATGGATGGCTACACAGCAACAAGAAAGATTAGAGCCATGGAAAAATTTAAGAATTTACCCATTTTAGCTATGACGGCTAATGCTATGGTAGGAGATAGAGAAAACGCCTTAGCTGCGGGCATGAATGATCATATTGCTAAGCCTATCAATCCTAACAAGATGTTCAATGTGCTTGCTAAATGGGTTGTTAAGTCAATTGACATTAAAGATAAGAATTCAATTGAGGTAAACGCAGTTGAACCCTCAGCTATTCATAGTCAAGGTCTACCAAATTTTGAAGGAATAAATCCTAAAAAAGGCCTTGAACATTGTGCAGGTAATATCGAGTTGTTTCATCGATTACTTTATCGTTTTTCCAAACAACAAGTTGATTTTAACCCTCTTTTTTCAAAACACTTAAAAGATAATAATATTGTTGAGGCAACAAGGCTCGCTCATGATTTAAAAAGTAGCTCAGCAAGTCTTGGTTTAACCCCTTTTTGTTTACATGTAGAAAAACTAGAGAAGTCACTTATTGAACACGCAGAGATAGGCATTGTTAGAACGTTATTTACTGATATTTCTACCTATCTAGATGATTTAATAGCACAGATTAATTTTTATGAAAAACAGCAGTCCAGAGCGGCTGAATCTCTTTCAACAACAGCATTATCTCCTGAGGATATTCGTGAGGAATTTGTTAAGCTTAAACGACTTATAGAGGATTATAATGGCGAAGCGTTAGAAGTATTGATGCCTTTGTTGACTGAAAGTAATCTTGTTGATTTTACTCAGCAATTTACATCATTGAAAAACGTATTGGAAGAATATGATTTTGAACAAGCAGGAAAATTATTGGAGGTGATTATAGAGTCATATAACAAAAGCACGTTATAGCCTTAACTTACTGGTTTATTGTTAATCTATGCTAGAGGCGAAAAGTTTAACTTTGCTGGTAAGTGACTTTGTTTCTACCATTCTCCTTGGCTTGATATAAGGCTTGGTCTGCTCTATTGATGATTTGTTGAAGATTTTTATCTTTGGTATTCGAAGACGTCACACCAATACTTGCGGTAACTTTTATTATTGAATCTGCACAAGGTATGGCGAGCTGTTCTAAAGAAGTTCTTATTCTTTCAGCTACAATTATTGCGCCATTCTCAACGGTTTCAGGTAATAAAAGAATAAATTCTTCGCCTCCATATCTAGCGATAGTCTCATGACTACGGATAAGATCTTTTAACATTTTGCTAAATGATATTAACACTGTGTCTCCGCCTAAGTGACCGTAACTATCATTGATTTTTTTAAAAAAATCTAGATCTATCATTATTATAGAAAAATAATGTTGATATCGCTTAAAACGATAAAACTCATTGTCGGCGAATTTCATAAAAAACCGTCGATTATGCAACTGAGTTAGAGGATCAGTTGCTGCAAGTTTTTCTAGTTCCGCTTTCGCAATTTTTAAATCTTGTTCTCTTTCCTGCAATGATTTAATTGTTTGCTGTAATTTATTTTGATTCGTAAAAAGAGAAATGTGTGTTTGAACTCGACTTAAGAGTATTTCAGGTGTGATAGGCTTGGTGATGTAATCAACAGCACCGAGTTGAAACCCCTTTGCTTCATCTTGGCTATCATTTAGGCTGGTAACAAAAATGATTGGAATATCTGCATTACGATGATCATTTTTGATTTGTTGGCACAGTTGATAACCATCGACTTTAGGCATTTTAATATCGAGTAATATAAGATGTATATTAGAATTTTCTTGTAAAATATCGAGTGCTAATTCGGCTGATTTAGCAATAAGCACTTTATACTTATTTGAAAGTAAATTTAGCAAGATGACCAGGTTGTCTGTGTCATCATCAACTACTAATATCGATGAATCTTTATTGTCCTTCAATGTACTAACCTCAATAGTATTTATAACAAAAGTTAGTTGATATCTTTTATTACTGCAATGTACTCGTTAAAATTATCACATCTAATAATAGTTAAGTGGACGTAATTTTTTTGATTTTATCAAACATATATTATTATAGATCACACAAAGCGAAATTTTTACTACACATATCTAAACGTATTTATTGAATAACATGCTCCTACTAACTAATCAGGAGCAATATCATGAATCACTTTAATAAAAACACAATTATCGCACTAGCCTTTTTGTGTTCAGTTAATTCCGCTTTCGCAGAAGAAGTGACAGAAGCGGACCCGTCAAACCTATTTTCTCAAATTAACTATCTTGAACTGGGCTATGAGCATCATGAACTCAATATTGCTGGCACTGAGGGTGGCCTTGATATTTTGCGCGTTGAATACGACTGGACCTTAGGCGATGGCATGTTAATGGTTGCTGAATCAGGATTTGGTGCTACTAATATGGATTCATTCGGTGGTAATGATATCGAAGGTGAAGGGTTAGTTGATACCCGATTACGCTTCTTCCACATTGTCAACGAATGGAATGCAGATGTTGAATCCGGTTGGCAGGGCGTTGGTTATACCATTGAAACCTATATACCGACGGGAGACATCTTTAAGTCTACGGGAGCTGACACTTGGGTCGTCGCGCCCGGCATCATCGGTAATTACAAGATAAAAGAAGGTGCGCGCTTATTTCCTATCTTGTCTTATGTATACACGAAACCAACAGATGACTTTAAAAAATTTACCGGAATTGATGAAAATACCGGCGCTATTTCAATCGATTTTTATGCGACCACTCAAAATGAATCAGGGTTTTATACCTTAAGCCACGGCGGGTATCAAATTGGGACTGACAATCGAGAAGACTCTGCTTACGTGCAAGTCCGTTTGGGTTGGATGTTGAATGAATCGTTGACAGTAGGAATCGAAGCTTTGGCTAATTGGGCCGAGGATGAAAATGGTTCTTGGGGCTCGAATGAATTTGGTGCTGAATCAACTATCAGGTTATTTATTGGTAGTTATTTCTTTTAGGAAAAATTGGCAAGAGAACCTACTTATGTTAACGAAAATATACTCACAAAAAATAATGTTTAGATTAATAACACAACACTAAGTTAATAGTACACATAAAGACAAAGCATCTTCTAATAACATAACCAAATAATCAGAGGGCGCACATATTCAAATATCAAAACTTATGTTTTAGCGCTATAAATTTTCTTATTAGGTAATTTGTCAATAAATAAAATTTGAAAAACTAATTAAAATTCAATTAAACAAAAGCGTCAACAAATTTTAGGGGAATGAAATGAACAAGTCGTTAAAGTTAAGTCTTATAGCAATATTTACTGCCAGTCTGTCTTCATCAGCGATAGCGGCACAAGAATGGAGTTATCAACTTGAGCCATACGCAATGATAACGTCAATTAAAGGGGATGCAAGTATTGGACGTGTTACGGGAGCAGATGTAGATGTTAATTTTGATACTATATTAGATAATTTAGAAAGTGCCGCAATGGTTCATTTTGAAGCCCATCATGATTCTGGTTGGGGCATGTCTTTTGATTATGGTTACATGGATCTTGGAGGTAAAACACACAATGATAATGGTAGCTCTGCCAATATTGAAGTACGTCAAGGTGTGCTTGAAGGATTAGGGATATACAGGACGAAGCTATCAAATGGCACGTTAGATTACTTCGTTGGATTTAGGTGGTGGGATAACGATATTGAGGTTGATATTAGTGTAGCTACATTGCAGGGAGATGGCTTTAAACGTGATATTAAATCTGATTGGGTTGATCCTGTTGTCGGTGTGAGATGGATGAATAATATTAGTGAACAATGGACCTTTCTGGCACAAGCTGATGTCGGTGGTTTTGGTGTCGATTCAGATTTCACTTCTAGCGTACAAACAGGCTTTCAGTATGAAATCAATGAGTTAATGACGTTGGATATAAAATATAAAGCTACTTGGGTTGATTTCGCTGAAGGTGATGAGGGGCAACCAGGTTATTTTCAATATGACACGGTTACTCATGGACCGGTAATTGGATTAATTTTTAATTTTTAATTTATTGTTTTTATTAATAATTAATAATTAATAATTAATAATTAAGAAGTAGACGCAAAATAAATATTAGTAATATAAATAGAATTAAATTAAGTAATGGAGTTTCTAAAATGTATAAAGCAACAAAAATAATATCGTTGAGCTTAGCTTTGATATTGGGCGCCTGTAGCTCAACTTCTTCAAGTAATATTGATAGGTCTGGAGACGCTAATTATTCTGGTTTTCTGACGGATTACACCCAATTAAAAACAGTAGATACTGATGATGATTCAGAGCTGCGACGTTTTATTAGTAAGGAATTAAAAGCGAGAGAATATAATAAGCTAATGCTTGATCCTATTTCGTTTTATCCCGCCCCACAAGTTACAGAAACGGTTTCTCAAAAGGCATTAACGGAAATTAGCAGTTACTTTAATAACACACTCGCTAAAGCTGTGGATACAAAGTTGAATCTAGTTGATCAGCCTGGTAAAGATACTTTGAGAATTAAAATGGCAATTACCGGAGTAAAAGTTGTTGATAAAGAGTTAGAGGTTTATCAATATATTCCCATTGCTTTTGTCTTAAATGCCGCGAAAGGTGGCCTCAGCGATATGGTTGTAAATTTTCAAATAGAAGCCGAAGTTGTTGATTCACTTACCGGTGAGTTATTAGGCGCTGCAGTAAAAATAGGTGTCGGCGGAACGCTCAAAAATGATGGTACTTCATTAACTTTGGCTGAGCTTAAACCATTAATTGATAACTGGACTAAAACGATGACAAAAACGTTAGTTGATAACATGTAATTATCTGAATTGATTTTCCCATTATTACAAGACACAAAAAACGAATAACATTTCAATTGTTATTCGTTTTTTACTTTTTAACGAGTAAATAACTTCTAATTTAAAAAAGGTTCATTCAATGGCTGTTTTAGACAGGTATGGATCGGTAAAAAACTCAGGGTAATTAAGGTAATAGCAGTGATTAGATGTAGGAAATGAGTATGTATTCCATATTGCCCCTGACGCGCCGGTTGGCCGTTTGGGGGACTGGGTGGAAATACGCAGATTGAGCCCCTTTATCACAGCACCCTGATAGTGTTACTGAGGTCGGCCTAGGTTTAAACCTGTGTTGAAAGCTAGTAGAGTTAATGGTTGATGAAACCGACAGCAGTGCGGGACTCAATTCAAGGTAACTAGCAACCCAGCAACAGGGTGTCAGTTTAGTTTTACCTGCCACATTACTCGGGTCACTGAAACCAAGAAAAATATTGAAAAGCCGAATTAAAATATATCTTTGTCAGCTCAAGTGTTGAAAACAATCGGTTTTCAATGTAATGATAAACGTATTTTAGTGGTTGAAGATAATGAGATTAATCAGCAAATTATGCTTGAGTTACTTACGCCGCTAGCTTTAACCGTTGCAAATTGCCTTGAACGGCCAACAAGCCCTGAAGGTATAAAATTAGCAACGATTTGATTTAGTATTAATAGCATTACCGCAATTAAGCACATACGAAAAATTGCCAGCCAAGAACCAGAGGTCAATGTCAATTTGGTTGACTTACCTGTAATCGCTATGACAGCACATGTTTTGATTAACGAGCAACAGCGCTTTATCGACTTAGGTTTTAACGAACATTTAGCTAAACCTATTGTTCCCATCGCGCTAACTCAGCGATTAACGCATTGGTTAGCTAAGGCTGAACAATCCTTCATCATAAACCACAAGCGGTTAAACAGCGCATTATTTTAATGGATAATCTAAATGATAATTTACGCTTGATGTAGGAAAATTTAAAAAGTCACTACAGTATTCTCACGACCACTAGTATGGAAAAAATCGCTAGTCATAGCGAAAAAATCACCATCGCCGACGGCAATATTGGTTGGCGAGTATTTTACCAAGCAACATGAACCACATACCTTGGTTTTATATTATCAGCTTGAACAACTGGTGATATCTTTAAATACTCTTCTGGTCGCTATTGGTTTCTAAGGATGCACGCCATCCTTAGAAACCGGTGTAGATAAGTTACTATCTACAGAGCAGTTACGATTAATATTGGTGACAGAGTAATAACGTAGCAATATAAGTAAACTACGGTGTAGAAAGTACACATTACTCAGGTTAAAACACACATACCTTAATAAGCTTAATGGCTATTATAACTCATCAACTAAACGAATTGCTCGCGAATTGATATGTAACTTCCCTTTGTGTTTTTTGATAACACCTTTTGCCGAGTACCCTAATAGGTACTCGGCTTTTTTTTTTGCCCAGCGAAGCTGGCAAACCCGATAGGCTGAAAGATGCCTTATCACCCTGACTAAGGGGAAGATAATCTGAATGGCAAGGGCGTCACTGGCTAACGGTGGGGTCTGAAGGAAACCATAGGAAGTTAGAGGTACACAACTAACCGTAACCTGTTTCGGCGGTATTGGTGGGGAAGCGCCCAAAATAGCGCGAAGCCCTATACTTAGTCAGACCAATACTGTGTTTGAGGGTGGAATTTCTAACAGGGAGCTAGTGCGGTAACTGGGGAAGCCTGGCATTGTATCCAATCTAAAATGGTTGGACGTATTATTCAAGAGGTGACTCAAGAATATTGCGAGTGTGAGGTGGCAGATGAACCCGTAGTAGTGAGTAAGGCTAGGCCGATGAAAGCCAGTAATGGTGTGGAGGGGAAAACCAAGCCGACTATCAGCATTGCGTTTGATGGGGTTAATTTTAGTCAAAAGCTTTAATTGATTGCGAAGGGGGGAAGCATGCTTTAAGACTGTAATGAGCAATTTATTTGTTTCATGGATACACAAGCTGTCTGATCAACAGGAGTCGTAGATTTGGTGCATTAGGAATAGTGTTAACTGATGAAAATGCTCGTATAAGGGAAGTATTTGTAGATAACTTTGGTAGATTGCCTTTGAGCTAGAACGCCAAAACCTACATTGAATGTTACCACCATGTTAGATTTGGATTATCCCCAAATACCACACGATGTTAGTTGTCACAATGACGTTGTGTCACAAATTAAAGTGATATGAAGTATGCAGGAGCCGTATACAAGGTCCGTACGTACGGTTCTGTGAGAGGGATGAGGCAGTAATGCCTCACCCTACTCGATATTCTGCAGCTAGAATATTAGCTGATAGTGATTTATTTTAATTTCGTGTCAGGTTAAATGCATACAGATATATATTGTTAAACTTGGTTTCTAGGCCAATGATACAAATACGAGCGCACTTTAAAGTCTTTTATAATGCTGTTTTATATCTAACTAATGTCATTTTCGTGGTGAGGCGCATAGCTCTATCTCATATTGGGGGCGATTGCGCCTTAGAGTATATATCCAAATGTCAGCTAATAGCGATTAGAAGAAGTAATGATTCAGGGATAATTAATGTCTTCAACGAGGCTGAATAGTACTTTAGGAACTCTGTCTTTATCAACAATTATTGTTAGTTTGGTACTATCAATTCAAGTGTTTTATCGTAAAGCCTCTATTTAAGGATTTATTAACTGTTAAATTCCTGCCTCCTCAAACTCAATAGAAATCTAGTTAAATGAGATATAAAACTACGCTTCAATATAAGATAACAATCTATTAAATCCTGTAAATATATTTATTCCCATTGTATTCAAAAAGATAACCCAACGTGTTTTTAAAAAGTGATGCGATATGCTAAGAAAGTGCCGCGTTATGCTAAGAAAGTGCCGCGTTATGCTAAGAAAGTGCCGCGTTATGCTAAGAAAGTGCCGCGTTATGCTAAGAATTCCCTTCAATTACAATTGGCTATGATTTGCATTTATTGTTATTTTATTCAGTATGTCTTATCAATGCCTTAGTGGTTTTATTTGAAAGGGCACCGAAAAGTGAAGTGATATAAAGTAAAAGCGATGTTAAATGGATGGGATACAGCGGCACCCAGTAAGAGGTTTTTTGATATTATGCTAACAGTGGAAGATTTATTAAAAAGGATAAAACAGCCTAACAATCCTAGCTGGTTGCTCGTTGGTGTTGACAGCAAAGATGAAGGTCAATTGAAAATTGCCGTTAATGGCGGTATGGGCAACATTATTTGTACGTCCATTGATCGATATCCACCTGAAATTAAAGCATGTGTGTTGGCTATGATTGATGAGGGAGCCTTGTACCTTGAATCGAATGTAAAACCATACCAAGTAAGCCAAACACAAAGCGTGTTTTTTTATACGTTAAAAAAGTAAATAGCACATAAAAACGTCCGATTAATGATGAATGAATTTTATAAAAAAAAGGTGTAAATCTTGGTATGTGCTAAGTTCTCATTTATTCACTGAGCCATTCTCAAACCACCAGTATTGATTGAGTGAAACTCATCATTCATTGGAAAAGTATTCTTCTATTTCAACCGAAAGAAGTCTCAACACATCTATAAAGGTATATTCATGAAACTGGCTATTTATTCTGATTTACATTGTGAGTTTGAAACATGGGTACCACCACAAGAAGCGTCACAGGCTGATGTTGTCATTCTAGCGGGTGATATTCATATTGGGCTAAGAGGTTTAGTTTGGGCGCGCGAGCATTTCAAGCAACCCATTATTTATGTAGTGGGAAACCATGAATACTATAAAAGTAATTACCAAAAACTCAATAAACAGTTAATAGAAAAAGCGAACGCGCTCAATATTCACTTGCTGATGGATAGTTCTATTGTTATTGAAGATGTTCTATTTGTCGGCGCAACACTCTGGACTGATTTTAAGTTATACGACACGCAATATAATAGCCAGCTATCTGCACAGTTTGAGATGACTGATTATAAAGCTATTAGGTATAATCAGGGGGGTAAATATCGAAAATTAACACCGCCTGATACTATAAGAATGCATATCAATAGTTTGCAATTTATTAAAACAGAGTTGATTAAAAAGCAACATGTGAAATCTGTTGTTATTACACATCATGCGCCTTCTGAAAAGTCGATTCCTGACGAATATAAAGCGAGTCATCTTTCACCAGGTTATGCGTCAAATTTAGAGCAAGACATCATCGATATGAAGTATTACCCACTGCTTTGGGTGCATGGTCATACACATAATAATATAGATTATCGTCTTGGGAATACACGCGTGATTTGTAATCAACGTGGTTATTCTCCGTCTCATTTAAATGAAGATTTTGATGAGCATTTGATTGTTGAGATTTAGACACTGACTTAAAGAGACGTTCTTTAGTTACATATTTGAATAGCTTTTTTATATTACCCCTGTTATTTCATCATTTGATTACAATGGGGAGGGGCGTGCATGAATACTTAACCCGGATGATAAGGTTCTATTTATGAAATATAGCATTCCACCTTTTATTACAGCTTTAGCGTTTTTTATACTCTTTATATTAAGCATGATTGTCCTCACTCATTTCACAACAGAAGGCCTTTACATTGTTTTGGGGGGATTTAGCTTGTTAGTGATATTTTTATTGCTAATGTTTATATGTATCGATCATCACTCTAAATAATTCACCTTTAACCTCAACAAAGATAATTCTCTCAAGTAGCGCGTTTTAAGATTCATTTTATTGTTATCTCAGCCACTAAATTGCAGTGGTCATTAAATTAACTTAATGAGGTAAAACATGAATACTTATTTAACGACTGACGAGTTATCAAAGAAAATCAAATATCAACGCCGGACTATCAGTACCCGTTTAAAGGATTCAGTACTTATTGAAGGAATACATTACATCCGTCCTTTTGGTGGTCGAAAAATCCTCTACATATGGGAGCAAGTTGAAAAGCGCATGCTCAATGATAATGCTATCGATGAATTAATTAAACTGATTTAAGGGGAATTGTATGAGCAGTATTCGAGCGCGTGGAAATAAACTGATATTTGATTTCACTTATCAGAACGTAAGGTGTCGTGAAACAAGTCGATTAATCAATACGACAGCCAATAGAAAATTAGCCAATGAGGTCCTTACATGTATTGAAGCAGAAATAATTGTTGGTACTTTCTCTTATGAAAAGTACTTTCCAAAATCGAAAAAAGTAACTTTTTTTCAGCAATTAAAAGTAGATAAGCACAATGTTGATACCAAGGTGGTGCCAACGGTTGCTGAATTCACGCAAACATGGTTAGAGGAAAACTCAGGAGGGTGGCGCCCAACTTATTTAGATAAGTTAAATGGTATGTTCAAAAAATATATTCTACCTTGTCTTGGTCATATTCACTTAAATGAATTAACAAAATCAAATGTTTTGATGTTTCGAAATGACTTAGTGGCCATAGAAAAATCAAATGGTGAAAAATTGAGTGCAAATCATATCAACAGAGTGATGATGAAATTAAAAGCTCTGTTGAGCGAAGCTGCTGAGCGTTTTACATTGGACAATGTAAGTCAGTCGGTTAAGCCGCTGAAAGACAAGAAGGCTGAAGTAACACCGTTGTCTTTGAATGAAGTAGGAACGTTTTTACAACTCATAAGAAAGGATTATCATTGCTATTTTTCAACACGATTTTTTGCGGGTCTTCGTTCTTCTGAAGTGACCGCATTGAAATGGCAAGATATATATATAAAAGACTCATATCTCATGGTACGTTCAGCACTTGTGAGCGGCGAAATAATCAACACGAAAACGGCGGGCTCTTATCGAAAAGTTGAATTAAATAAAATCGTTATTGAATCTCTGCAACAACATAAAGATGAAGCTGTTTTTAATAAAGATTCAGACTTTGTATTTTGTACTTCACAGGGAAAACACATCAATAACAACAATGTTTGTGCTCGCGTTTGGCATCCAATGTTAAAATTAATGGATCTAAAACCTCGTAAAATGTATCAGACTCGCCATACCACTGCGTCATTTTGGTTGGCGTCAGGGGAGTCCCCAGAATGGATTGCAAAACAGTTAGGTCACAGTAGTACTGCCTTGTTATTCAGCACTTACAGCCGTTTTATTGCAAATAACACCCAACGAGATGGCTCTCGTTTTGATAGGTTTTTGGGGCATTCGAACATTTTTAATAAGGATGATGAATAGTTTTTTAAGTGAAGAATGTACCCTTTTAAAAGGGTACATTCTTAACGTATTTAACCTTATAAAATTATGTTTCTTAAGCTTTCCTCCCATTTGTTATTTAATCACTTTTTCAAGTCATTCTTAATGCCTATTACCCTGGCGTAAAAACAATAGTTCCTCTTTAAGATATCAAGTTTTAGGGGGGATAAAGTGCTGTGTTCGTATAAATAATTGAAGAAGATTAAATACGCATTAACCATAACTAATACCTTGTTTCTATGTGTTTTTGGAATGGGATTTGTCGAAGAAAAAAATTGTACTTATATAAAAAAAGAAGTGGTTTTTAATGCGTTTTATAGATGTATTCGTAGAGTTGCCCGTTTTGGATTTGATGTTTGAATAGTGCGTACCAAATGATTTTGGTCAATCGCAGCCATTTAAATAATTAAGCTATTTTTATTATTCAAAAGAGGGATACAAAACAATGGACAACAATGAGTCGAAAAATAAAATTACTATTCATATTAACTTGAGTATTACAATAATCATTACTCCATATGATGTTGTATACACAAAAGAGCGAGAGTCTATTGAGCAAAAAGTTGAACAGCAAGAAACGGAAGTTCAACTCAAACGCTCTGCAAGACATGAGTCTAGGTTATTAATAGACAAATATAACATCGACGAGTACGGAAAGAACATGATAATACACTTCGCACGACGTGAACCTAAAATTTTCAATAATCGAGAGGCCATAGAGCATTGGGTGATGATTCAATTCACAGTAGAAGGTTCACACGTTGAAGAATTGGATGATAAGTTTAAAAATGTACTTTCAGTCGTTGACCCGATGGTCGAATTATATGATTTTTAAACTTTAATTGGATTTTGAACTGATTTTTTGCAATAAATTTTGATATAAATAATTTTACTTTTATGTTTAAAATACAGTTCATAAAACAAAAAAAGACGTTTCAGCAATGACTCGTCTTTTTTAATGTTTTAGTATCAGAGGGGCGAAATGTTGACGTTGGTATCACAGAGGTTAATTTTCTGTGGGCTAACTTTTAGTTCAGTACCGGTGAGAAGATAACGGGCCTTTATTTGAGTCTTATCCTCATCGATTATTTTATTTATTTTTCTTATACGCATTAAGTAAAAGCAATGAATTTTTAAGTAAACTATTTTTTTCATCTGTGACTAAACGTTCTTTTCGTTTTTTAAATGCACCAAAAGAAATGTTTAACAGTAATTGAGTGTCAGCGTCACTTATTTCTACTAATTCATTTATTTCATGTACAGATTGAATATAATGTTTATGTGTTATTCCAATGTTTGCATGACCAATGTAAGCTGAATATTGAAAATGTTCTCGTAATGAATTTGACTCTATGTTAATAAAAAATTCACGTGCTTTGGTGTGTCTAAAAAGCTTGATGCTAATATCATCTCTAATATGTTTTTTAAGTAATTTATTAGTATCACTGCTAAATTTTATAAACGTTCGATATGTTTCATCACCGAAAATTGGGATGTTTTTGGCCTTACTTTTAAAAAATGAATCATTTTCGAATTCGGATAATAATGCGGCACTTAATTTCGAAAAAGGAAAGTATCTCGTACTACTAAAGTTTTTCATTCGATGATAAGCATTAGAACGGAAATGAAGTAATCCTACTTTTTCGTCAACATCACGAGAGAAAAGTGAGTGTACTTCAATATTTCGACAGCCCACATCGTACAAAATATGGGTAAATGTTTTCTGAGTTTTTGTGATGTAGTCTGCATTTATGAATGTTTCAGCTTCAGATGGCCAAATGAGATTTGTATCGATTTTAGCTGTTGAAATTGTTGATAAGTCTATGGGACATAATTCTGCTTCATATTTAAAATTTAAATAAGTAAATAAATTTAAAAGAGCGGAATTTATTTCTTTTTTATTTTCGAATTGATCTTGAACAAGTTCATAAGTACTGGTTAATTCGTACTTATCCATTATTGATAGATCTAATTCATGATCTAATGAAGAAAATATTTTTATTATTGATAAATATCGAAAAATCGTATTAATCACCGGGCTTAAGTTTTTTCTTGTTCCGCATTCACACATGAACAATCCAAAAATTGAAAATTCTTTTATAAGTGGATTACTTGACGCTTGATGAATCTGTAGCTGCTCTATAAATTCTGATTTAATTTTGCTTTTCGACTTTGACTTGAAAAATCTAGGATTAATCGCATCAATAAATTGTGTGCTGCTGATATGCTTGTTTACTATCATTTGATGCTCCTATTTTCTTCTAGTTTTCTGGTATCTAAAGGCAAAGGAAGAAAGGCGATACCTTTTCTCATTTTTTCTTTTGCTTGCGAACTGCTGAATAGCCATCCAACCTTCGATATTTTTCTAATGTCAGTCAACGATGAAGGAATTAGTGCATTCTCTTTGTTGAGCTTTTTTAGTTGCGTGTTTATAGATTTATTGATCAGTGAAGCGCTAGGAGATACTTTCGCCATGCTTTTTTGAAGCTGACTGATTAATATCATCGAGATTGAATTTGGAAAATAACGTCGTAACCCTAATTGTTTTAACGTTATGTCTAATGCTTGTGCATCATTAAAAGATATAAATTTACTTTTTAATAATGTGTAGAAATCAAGCGTCGATAGTGCATACGGTAAATCTATCATCAAGCAGAGCAGAAATAATGAGACTAATTTATCGACAAATAATGTTTTGTGATCAGACTTGCAAATGATGTCTAGTGCATTTGTTTTGATGCTTTGTAAAGCAACGTTATATTGCTGTAGTTGTAAACTAAAATCCATTGAAAATATCGACTGACTATTCAATTGACCATAAAATAGTCGACATTCGGGGCTACGTTTAGCTTCAAAAGCGCGTTTATTTATTGCTTTTTGAAAGTGTAACAATACAAGGTTTTTCTTCAAATTATTCGTTTGAAACACAAACGTTTTAATTTTGTCGATACATTTTTTATTTAATGCTTTGCTTGTCTGTGAATAAAAACCTGGTAAGTTTTTATCAATATATTCATCAACAACTGCTTTTGATTTTAACTCGTTTTTTTTACGTACATTAGCTCGCGCTTCATAACCCATTAATTTCGATTTTTCGAAATGTGGTACGATGATTTCATATGTTTTATTGCTGTCAGTTTTCCGGCAAGGCAAGCCACCAACGGCCTTAATTTCAAGTGATTGTGCGATTTTGTTGAGGCTTTTTATCGCATCTTTGATTTCCTCTGAAATATTAATGGGCGAATCTCTGTCGAGTATATTTTGTCCCGCCATGAAATGCCCCATAACAAAATTCGATTTTTCTCTGTTTAAACCATGTTTTTTTAAATTATTACATAAAAGATGACGATAAAAATTTGGTGGTAATTCCATCCCATTTTCAGACCAAAATTTATCTATCGTTGTTTTATTTATCCCTATTATTTTTATATTTTCTTTATTAGTACTATTTAATAAACACAAAAAGGGTAATGATTGATTTGAATTTGGCTCGAGTAAACCCATTATTTTCTGGGCAGTTAAGTCATCAAATTTATATATTCGTTCGGCTAGATTTTTCAGATGTTGTTGATATTCTTTAACTTGCGAGATGACTACATCACATAAGGGTAGGACACGAAAAAGATGATTTTTATCAATGGCTTTGTCACTGATGATTGCAAAGTTTTCATCTAATAAAAAGGTGTTTCTGGTGTCGAAAATATCATTACATGGTCGGTGGCCGGTCATTACCAATAATACAGATGCAACATAAAGTGTGTATTGATTATGTGCTTCAATTAACTCGTTTAAACTGCGTTTTCCATGAGTACATTTTTCAGTTTTTAGTACTAGGTCTCCTAACCAATTTTTTATTTTTTCATCGTCAATACAAAGCGTTGAGCCTATATACACAGTGTTTTCATCAACTGCTAAGGGAGTTAACTCACCAAAAATATCACTGAGAGATTGTTGGTGAATATTTTGTAATACATGTAAAGGAATTGGCGTGTAATAACACGACGATGCGGGAATATATGGACTCGCATAGCTGAGAAATGTTGCATATATTTCATCTTGTGAAGCTGCGCGGTAGTATAAATTTAATATGAACTCTCTTAATTTATTGCGAGTGAATCTTTTGCCCAATGTATTTCTAACTCTGTTAATTTCTTTGTTAAAAGCTTCATTTGTTAGTGTTAATTGTCCACCACTACTGATTTCTTTTAACTCTGTTAAGAGCGGTATTAATGAAATAGGTAAATTCAAAACGATAATTTGTTTTTTGGTCGACTTTAACCAATGTTTGTCTTTGTCATTAGCTTTATAGCTATCGATTAATTGAATTGCTCTAAATTTTACATACCCCGATTTCGATATATAAATTTTATTATATGAGCAAGATTTAACATCATCGATATTATCAACTAATTCAATGTCGTCACACCACGTGACGTCAATGCCGAGCAATAATGAAAATATCATAAGAGCTATGGCTATTTTACTTTCAGCACTGTCAGCTTTTATGAATCTATCTAAAAAAGTGTTGTAAAAAATAATAGCTTCTTCATTAATTAAAACTCGCTGATGTTCTTGGGGGTAATTGCTTAGCATTGCGTTATGATTGTTCGCTTGTTTTCTTAATTGATTATCAGACAGTAAGGTGGTGTTCACATATGTAACAATTTTTTCATAGGTTGGGGCGCTTGCTGTGATTTCAGATTGCTTGAAATGCAACATAACGTCTACATAATCACTTTCATTACTCAGCCTTGAATTTTTTGTATTGATAATGCGATTGAAAGTTCTGCTTTTGCTGTTTTCTTTATTTGATATGTTTTTTGTTTTCGCGCGTGAATCAGTGACACTGACTGTCATAAATTCATTAAAACCATCGATACATGTGTTGATGTTTTGAAACAATCCGGCGCCTTTAAATGTATCAGCTGTGATATTGTCTTTATTTTCTATGATTGTTTTTAACGTATTTATTACGTCGCTGCGCTGATGAATGTCTTGATTTCCAATTTCAAAAAATGTGATGGGCTTTTTAGCTAAGTTTATGGTGAATCGGCGCATTGCGTCTTGATTTGTCGGGGCTGCGGGGTTTTGTCTCATTTGAGTAAATACGCTGGGAAATAGTTGAGCGTAAATAAATGTTGCACATAATATTTGAATTTCTTTTGCGACATTGCTCAACGTAATTTGTGTTAACAAATTATAGGTTTGGCTTTCGTGCAGCACAGATTTCTTTTGAGTAAATTGTTGCTCATCTGAATTCGAAAGCTCTATCAGTTCACGATTTAATGCATCATGTAATTCATCATTGAATATCTCTCTATCTTTATCTAAAACTTGTAGTTCATCAAAAATAAGACATATATTTTGTACAAATAAAGGTAAGTTTGATGATGATTTACTCACATTTAAATTTTCTAGAAATATGTCTAATGATGTTCGTTTAATCTGGAAAGTGTTCATTTTCATGTCGTTTTCGTTAATTTTAAAGTGTAATCAGTTTATCAATCACAAAAATAAACAATGGCTTGTAAGCAGGTTAATTTCAGGGGTTAAGACGGCATGGTTAAAAAGCACACAATTAAGTTGTCTTTTTAAAATTGAAATTAGCTGCTGTTATTATGTTCTACAAAAGATGGATGCTTTTTGTTAAGTAGTTACAAAAGCGCTAACTAACTTTATTTAATCTTTAAGTCGAGATTACTGGGCGATTTACGTGTATTTGCTTTTGTATTGGAAGACTCGTATCGAAAAGCACTTTTTCATATTATGCAGCCGTGATTTTTTTTGTTTATTTCAATGAAAGTGATTTAAATGGATGACAACAAAAATGAAAAATTGAGACAAATACTGAGATTGTAGAATTGTTGTCTACTCAAAAAGAGTTAAGAGAACGGCACGACAAGAAAGAGTTTATAGCACAAACATTGATGACAACTGATTTAATAAAAAAAGGGAGAAAGCCTTGTCTATCATTTTGCAGTATATGACGAAAACTCATGAGCAAGCCATTGAGTATTACGTTTAGTCGGTACTGCGAAGATAATTAAGGAATATGTAACCTTTTTAACAAAGGTATAATTTAAGGTAAACCAAATAATGGTTTAAGGGGGGTTAAATAAACTCAGGAAAGCTGCCCATTCTAGTGAATGTAATATCTATACAATATACCTAGCAATCACAATGAGCCTGAAGCGGTCAAAAATGGTGGCTAATATTCACCTCTATTTAAGTCGGCTAGGATACGATAGCCGACATTAATAAATTCAAGAATAAAGACTCCTCCGTGCGCTTTGGAGACATCAGTGTAAACAAATTATCAATACTTTTTCTAATTAATTTTCCGTGTCAATTTGCCGAAAGCTCTCCATAATAAGCAGTTATATGCACTTAATAAGTTGATTATCACCGTCAGCAAAAAATCATCTAAAAGTCATAAGGACTTCAGGTTTTTTGAAGCCGGTTAGGTTAAATTGACGGCTTGTTCA
>Ga0209396_1001136_pt1 | contig 30215 bp, 33 predicted proteins | sample GOMGulsemesocosm_6_FD_184638 | JGI IMG/M metagenome (GOLD analysis project Ga0209396, IMG submission 184638) | Methane-oxidizing microbial communities from mesocosms in the Gulf of Mexico - GOM8C Gulf of Mexico (SPAdes) (version 2) | ecosystem: Environmental > Aquatic > Marine > Cold seeps... | reverse complement strand
CCACAGTGGTTATACGTATAATACGCCCCCAGTATACCAACCTTTAAGTAAATAAGAATGAGTCAGCTTCCACTAAACGAAATTTTTGAATCAATTCAAGGCGAAGGGTCTTTTACGGGCGCGCCGTCGATTTTTGTTCGTTTGCAAGGTTGCCCAGTGGGCTGCGCCTGGTGTGATACTAAGCACAGTTGGTATCTAGATGAAAAACATCACACCACATTCGAGCAAGTTGTTGCTAAAGCGGGGGATGGAGACAGCTGGTGTAATACGACCGTTGACGAGATGATCGCGCATTTATTAACGTATCAAGCACGTCACATTGTAATTAGTGGTGGTGAACCTTGTTTATATGACTTAACGGATTTTTGTACAGCGCTAGAAACCAATGGCTTTAGTGTGCAAATTGAAACATCTGGCACGTTTGAAATAAAGGTGAGTAGTAAGACACACGTTACCGTCTCACCTAAAGTTGCCATGAAAGGGGGCTTTGAAATATTAGACAGTGCGCTAATGCGCGCCAACGAGATAAAACATCCCGTTGCAATGAAGCGTCACATTGAAGAATTGGATGCACTATTGGCTAGGTTATCAGACGAGCAAGTCGCTCAAAAGAAAATTTACTTACAACCTATTAGCCAACAACAACGCGCAACACAACTGGCGATAGATACCTGTATTGAGCGTAATTGGTGGTTGTCTATTCAAACACACAAGTATTTAGCGATTCAATAATCCTGAGTTTAGTCAATTGATTCCCATTGGCCAGTACTCCAAAATGTGTTGATTTGTGCTAAATAAGGCTCAACGTCGATGTTATTATCTTTGCGCCATTGCTCGTTATAATAACTGTGTAAGTAACGGCTACCGTCGTCACATATTAATGTAACTATAGAGCCACTTTTGTTGGTGGAGATGAGTTCACGCATGAGTGATATCACGCCATAAAAATTTGTACCCGTAGAGCCACCACATTTCCTGCCTAATAATTTCTCTAAAAATAATACGCTGGCAATTGAGGCAGCATCTGGCACCTTTTGCATTGAATCTATGACATCTGGGTTGAATGAATACTCAACGCGTGGTCGGCCAATACCTTCTATGCGTGACCCTTTATCACTGAGTAAATTGGGATCGCGTTGATGATAGTAATCAAAGAACACTGAATTTTCAGGGTCTACCACATGAAGCTGAGTTTGCAGCTGATTGTATCTAATGTAGCGGCCAATAGTGGCGCTGGTACCACCGGTGCCGCCACCAACAACTACCCAGCAAGGATGAGGTTGCGGTTCTTTTTCAAGCTGATTAAACATACTTTCTGCGATGTTATTATTGCCACGCCAATCCGTAGCACGCTCAGCGTATTTAAATTGATCCATAAAGTGACCGTTAGTTTCTTCGGCTAGTTTTATTGACGCTTCATGAATTTTTGAGGGGTTGTCAATCAAGTGACATTGACCCCCATAGAATTCTATTTGGTTAATTTTTTCTTGCGAGGTTGAGCGCGGCATTACAGCAATGAAGGGAAGGCCAAGTAACTGTGAAAAATAGGCTTCAGAAACAGCGGTACTACCAGAGGATGCTTCAACGATCGTGGTGGTAGCTGTTATCCATCCATTACATAAACCGTATAGAAACAGCGAACGTGCTAGGCGATGTTTTAAACTTCCAGTCGGGTGAGTTGATTCATCCTTAAAATAAAGATTAATATTAGGAAATTGAGTAGCCTGAACTTTCAGCAAGTGTGTATCGGCGCTGCGATGATAATCTGATTCTATTTTGGCTATGGCTTGATTTACCCATTCTCTTGGCATACTCTCTTCTCCTGCTTATCCATAGTGGGTTTTGACTTACCCCATTTATTATCTGCCCACACAATAGCGAATTAATGATGAACGATCACGAATTAATTGAATTAGCTAATGCGACAATGCCATTTGGAAAACATCAAGGGCAGCTGTTGTTAAACGTTCCTGAACGATATTTAATTTGGTTAAACGGACAAGATAAAGTTTCAGGCAAACTTAAAAATCAACTGATAATAATGGCTGAAATCAAACTTAATGGCTTAGAAGGGGTGTTAAAACCACTCATTAAGCCGCATTCCTATTATATTTAGCAATTACTTTAAGGGCAAGGATCAAAGCGCTATCGCAGCCATATAATAATTGGTCATGACATTAGATTACTAGCCGTTATTTTTTAACTAAGCCTTCATAGTCGCTGCGTAATTTATTAAAACGCTTTTGATGAGACTTTGACAATTTCATACCGCCTAAAATTCTAAACGAATCTTTACATTCACCCAACAAGGATTTTAGGTATTTCTTTTTCTCAAGCATTAATTTTATTTGTGCTTGGGCAACATTGAGTACGGCGCCTGAGTTCACCGGCGATAGTTTTAATGCCTGTTTGAATAGCTGGAGTGCTTCTAGGTTATCACCGCCACTATAAGCTTCAATACCTTGACGCGTTATTTTGCTAAATTCTGCTTTTTTCTGTAGCACATTGTCATCGTTTAAGCGTTTATGCAGTGATTTTGCTATCTCACTTTCACTGTCGAGCTGCTTAGCGAATACAGAGGCTAATTCAAAGTCATTTAAATTAATTAACGTAATGCAGGCGTCAGGTGCCAACTCATCTGGCAGGTCCCATTGATCATCTTCATCACAAAAATGGTGTATTGCTTCCATCAACGTTTTCTTCGAAACTAGGCTCTCGCCCTTAGCTGATTGAAGCTGCGCTTGAATGACGCCTTCTAGTGCACTAAAAGAGTAATCTAAATTCCGGCCTTCTTCGTGCTTAGCTCTATGTAGGGTTGATGTGAGCTCATTTTGCAGTTTATATATATCTTTTGGTGCTTCACAGTGGGCTACATTGTCGATAATACTGCGTGTGTAATTGAATAAATGATTAGTGCCAGCGTGAACAGAGCGGCGAGATAGACTTAACAATTTCCCGTAGCTGTCTTTAACGAGGATATGATCATGATTTGCTTCAGCAACTTCAACCATAAATTGATGACGTTTCATTGAAAAAGGAGATAATTCAACGCTCCGTTCTAGCGTTGATTTAGCTAATTCTTTTTGTTGATTGGCAAGTTGCAGCTTAGCCAGAAGATCGATTGCTTCGACATTGGTTGATTGTGATTTTATCAACGACTTGAGAATAGCCTCAGCCTCTACAAACTTTTCTAATCCTACCAGTGCTCTGGCCAGGTTTAGATTTGCCCAAGGCAGTTCTCGTTCTTTCAATAGTGGGGTCAGAATATTAACTGTCTCTTGATACTGGCCTTGCTCGCACATCAACCCTGTCATCATTTGAAGGATGACAGCGCTATAACGATTCTTTTCTTTGATTAATGTTTGGCTGGCTAAAATCGCTCGAGGCAGGTCATGTTTGTCAATGCATTGATAAATAGATGACAAAGCTTGGCGTTTGTTCCATGCTTTTTGTATGCGACTATCTAATAATCGTTGTGAGAATGGCTTAATAATATAATCGTCAGGCGCCATTTCCATAGTACCCAGTACAACGGCGCGATCTGTTTCGGCTGAAACAATAAGGAATATAGCATTGGGTTTAATTAGTCGAAGTGTTCTTAATTCTTCTAATAATTGGGTGCCGTTTTTACTGCCTAAGTTATATTCGACCATGAGAAGGTGGTATTCTTTAGAGCGACATGCTCTGAGTGCTGCTTCTCCGCTATCACAGGTGTCGATATGCTTAATCCCAAAATTAGTTAAGATCCCTTTCATCATGATTTGAAAAGGTCGTTGGGGGTCTACTAACAATACTTTTAACTTATTGTATGGTATTTTTTGTAGCGTCGACAAATACTTATCCCTAAATAACACGAATTTAATTTACTGCACTCTATCATATAGGATAGTCGAGTAAAAATTAAAGTATTCTTTGAAATATTAAGTATTCTAGAATTAAATTGTCAAAAGTGTGCAACGCCGATAGGATTGTTCAGGTTTATAAAAAACGGGGGGATTTTATGGCGACTTTCGATAGGTAAGTTGTTAATTTACAGATAACTAAGGGGGCTTGATGGTGGAGGGAGGTGGATTCGAACCACCGAAGGCTGAGCCGTCAGATTTACAGTCTGATCCCTTTGGCCACTCGGGAACCCCTCCAATCAAGTGGTGCGGATATTAAAGAAAAAATTGCAATTGGTAAAGCACTTTTTTTATTTATTTATCTAAAGTTTACCTAAAGTTGGCCGATAGCTTGTTTACTGTTCAAATAGATGGTTTGTTATGCAAACTCAGCACATTCTTGTTAGTGAATTACAATTAGGTCAAACATTAAACCATTGCGTGCGCGATGGTAAAAAAGATGAATTTGATTTGTTACTCGCTATGTTATCGGAAGATGTGTCTCAACAAGATCAATTTACAATGGAAGACTCTGAGCCACAATCATCAACAGAGCATTCACTCAAAAATCATTTTAAAGTTGCAAGCTCACAAAAGATGCAAGCCAGCTCGTTAGATGAGGAAGTTTATTCATTGGAATTAGGGCAGGTTGCAGTAAAAGAAGGGCTAATAGCGGCGAGGTTACAACATTGTCTTCGCCCTGACGCATTACATTTTCAATCAAACATGCGTCATGGTATTGATAGTGATGTTTTTGATAACTTATCGCCAACGGTAGCACAGCGGTTTACAGCTCAGACTAATAAAGAAATGAAGGTCGAAATAAATATGGATGACTTGATTTTGTCTCAACAACAATATCAAGCTGACTTATTAAGTATCTAAAGTTTTTGATGGTTATAGTAATTACTTGCCACAGCATTTTTTAAACTTCTTATTACTGCCGCAAACACAACTATCATTTCGCAATGGAAGCTTTACCTTATTTTCGGGGTAGGTGGCGTCAATAAAATACCAAGCTTTATTGTCTTGTTGGGTATTTAAGCGCTTTAAAAACACATCATCAATTTCCCGTTTCTCAAATCTAGAAATTTCATGATGAAACATTAGCTGATTGTTTTGTTTATACCACGCAATAAATTCAACATACCCTATGTCATCCTGCTCCCTAGTTGATTTTATGTCTAATCCTAACCACTGACATTGCTGGTTCCATTGGCTGATGCTCTCAATAGATATTTCATGGCGTGTTGAAGGGCTGTGAGTGGCATAGATGTATTCGATGTCATCTTTAACAAAGGCACTATATCTGCTTCGCATAAGCTGCTCGGGCGATGTTGCTTTGCACACGCCCAGATGCAGAGGTGAACAACAGCCCTGATAATTAGCCGCTGATACACAAGGGCAGGTGTTCATCATTGTTGAATGGCGAGATAAGTTTCAATTGGGTAGTAGTTATCAAAATGTAGACCTTCGATCTTTTTAGCATCGACATAGTTTTTAACTTTTGATTTTGAATTAGCCTCAGACCAAATTCCCCAAGTCCCATCAGACTTCTGATTAAAGGAAATCATGAATTTTCCGGCATGTTGTTTCGGAGGCTGCTTGCTTTCGTGTGGCGGAATAACTGTAACAAGGTAATAGCCCACATCATGCACAGTTTTAGAGTCTAACAAACGATTAGTCACTCTAAATTGAAGATCTAGTGAAGAATTATGTTTTTTTAACCGACTAAAATATTTCTCGTATAACTTTAAAAGACTAGTGTGTCCCTGAATTATTGGCATTGAGCTCCCTGTAGAAATATAGAGACCATCAGGGGTATATACATCGGTCATTTGTTGTGGGTCGAGGGATGAATATGCTTGGCTTAACGCTTCATAGCAAATATTTACCGTCTTTGGGGCGTTTTTTTTAATCGTTATTTTTTCACCTGCTTGTCCTTTGCAGGTAAGAAATAATAACAAACTTGTAAGGATTAGCTGACGCAACATATTCATGGACTTAACTCTATTAGACACAACTTATTTTGCGACATCACCCATCAAAATGATAGTGAGACTTTGCCACAAAATGTTTCAGCGCGCATCATACCGTAAAATCACCCTAGATATAAAAATAAATGAGTAGATAGTGACAAATCGCGGCCAACAGTACAAAAATATGCCAAATTGCATGATTATTGGGGATTTTTTGGTTTAAATAGAAATAAACACCCGCGGAATAAATGAGTCCACCGCCACCTAATAAGGCAAGCGCAATGGTTGGTAAAGCTTGGAGTAATTCATAAATAACAAATAATGATAACCAGCCCATCACAAGATATGTCATGACGGAGAACTTTTTATACTGACTGCCATATCTTAATTTAATACTAATACCAACCACAGCACACAACCAAACTAGAGCGAGTACTGACAGACCCATTGTAGTAGGTATTGTGTGTGCGATCAGCGGTGTATATGTACCAGCAATTAATAAATAAATAGCACAATGGTCGAGTAACTTAAATTTTGATTTGAGCGATGTGCTTGTAGCACTGTGGTAGAGTGTTGATGCTAGCATCAACACAGTTAGGCTGATGCCATAAATACTAGTTGTTATTAATTTAAGGGCATCGCCATGTTCAAAGTAACTAACAATAAAGATAATTAGTCCGATAAGCCCAAATAATGCGCCAATACCATGGGTGACAGTATTGAGGAATTCTTCTTTGTCATCATAAGCATGCTGAGTGGTATTAGGTGTTTCTTGGGTGTTTTTATGGCGTGGTTCAGTCATGTTTTTAATTTCAGCTAACAAGTGTGCGCTCAATGTTAGCTGAAATTAAATTGATGTCAATGGGCATTACATTTTTGGTGTAAACAGTGAATGATAAAGTTTAGCGGCAAACTCATCAGTCATTCCTGAAATATAATCACAAATAATGCGCATTTGAACATCATCTTTCTTATGCTGGGCTAAACGCCAGCGCTCTTTAGTGTTTTCTGGCAATAAACGGTATGGATCTGATGCGAAGGCTTCAAACAACTCCATGACAATTTGCTGACCTTTGTATTCCATAGCTTGAAATTCTGGCTTGCGAATAACGCGGTTAAATACAAAGGCTTTTAATATTTCTAGCAGTTGAGAATATTGTTTGTTTAATTTGGCATTAAACGCGAGTAGTGGTTCATTAAATTCTGTGACTCTTTCAATCTTAATTGCTGTGACTAAACTATTCACTAGCTCACCAATAGCATCTTTTCGGAGATATTGCTCATCACTGAATAATTTTTGAGTGATATTATCAATATCTAAACTGATTGGGTTATCACCAAGGGCTTTAACTGGCTTTACAATATCTTTCATCCATTGATTGTAATTTACGGTGCCCATTACAATAGCATCTTCAAGGTCGTGTACTGAGTAGGCTATATCATCAGCAAGCTCCATTACAGAACAATCAAATGACTTAAATTGACTGCGCAAATGAATGCTTTTCTCGTTGTGAATAAACGTTGGCTCCACTGTTTTTAAGCGTTGCTTATCAGCATCTGATAATGGTGATAAAACCCAATCTAAGGCATTAGAATCAACATCAAAAATGGCTTTAGGCGGTAGCCAGTTATGCGCTTTTAGCTGTCTAAAACTATTGGTTGGTTGATCAGGATATTGTCCAATCACGTCACTAAACATTACCGGATATTTAAGGGTGCCTAATAAACTACGGCGGCATAAATTCATACCAAAGTCTTTGGTGTATGGTTCAAGCCTAGTTAGTATTCTAAACGTTTGCCCGTTACCTTCAAAACCACCATGATCACGCATCATGTAATTAAGGGCTACTTCTCCACCATGGCCGAACGGCGGGTGACCAATGTCATGGGCAAGGCCCAAAGTTTCAATAAGAGTTTCATCAAGTTCGAAATGCTCAAAATTTGGGTACTGAACCTTTAGCTGACTGATAATACCTGCGCCAATTTGGGCGACTTCTAACGAATGAGTTAATCGCGTTCGGTAGAAATCACTCTGACCTATACCAACAACCTGTGTTTTTGCCTGTAAGCGTCGAAACGCTGCACTGTGCAAGATTCTAGCCCTATCTCGTTGAAATAAAGAGCGGTGATCCGGTGGGCGTGCCACATGGCTAGGACCTTTACGAGTAAGCCACAATGCGGCATCATGCGTATTCATGATGATAATTTCCTTGTATTAACGGCTATTGAGAATAGCTTGCTAAAAACTTGCCAAACCGTGACATAGCCGCTGTTAAATCGTGCACATGGGGCAAGGTGACGATACGTAAATGATCCGGTTCAGGCCAATTAAATGCACTGCCGTGAACTAATAATATTTTCTCTTTTTTAAGCAAATCAAACACTAATTGTTGGTCATCTTTAAGATTAAACTTTTTGACGTCTAACTTAGGAAACATATACATAGCCCCTTTAGGTTTGACACAGCTAACCCCATCAATATTTGTCAAAACTTCATAACATGCATCACGTTGCTCTAGTAACCGGCCGCCTGGCAATATCAATTCGTTAATACTCTGATAACCACCAAGGGCTGTTTGAATTGCATGTTGGCAAGGGACATTAGCACAAAGACGCATGGACGCCAGCATGTTTAAGCCACTGATATACCCTTGTGCTAGGGATTTATTACCTGAAACAACTAACCAGCCAGCTCTAAAACCAGCGATGCGATAAGCCTTGGAGAGGCCATTAAAGGTTAAAATAACTAAATCTTCTGCTAGGGAAGCTGTATGAATATGTGTTGCTCCATCAAACAAGATCTTGTCATATATCTCATCTGAGAAAACCATTAAATTAAATTCACGAGCGATAGCGAGAAGCCCAAGTAAAATGTCTTGAGAATAAACCGCGCCGGTCGGATTGTTTGGATTGATAAGCACAATGGCTTTGGTGTTTTTGCTGACTTTTCGGCGAATGTCATCCAGATCCGGAAACCAGTCTGCTTGTTCATCACAGCGGTAATGCACGGCTTTGCCACCAGCCAAGTTGACTGATGCCGTCCACAGAGGGTAATCAGGGGCAGGTACTAATACTTCATCACCGTTATTGAGTAAAGCCATTGTGGCCATTTGAATTAACTCAGATACCCCATTACCTATATAAATGTCTTCTACATCGATATTTGGAATAATTTCTTGATAGTGATGAAAAACAGCTTTACGCGCTGAAAACAAGCCTTTTGAGTCGCAATATCCTTGGGCTTGCGGCAGGTTATGGATAACGTCACGTACTATTTCGTCAGGTGCTTCAAAGCCAAATGGGGCAGGGTTTCCGATATTCAATTTAAGTATGCGGTGACCTTCTTCTTCTAATTTATTCGCTTCGTCATGTACCGGACCGCGGATGTCATAACAAACGTTGTGTAACTTATTTGACTTTTTAAACACGTTTATTTCCAATTTATTGATTTTCAAGTGGCTTGGGTATAAACATAACGTATTGTAGATGTGGAAAAAAGTGTAATAGTAAGCAAAGCATAAAAAAACCTCGCAAGGCGAGGTTTTGTGAGGTTATACGAGTTATTGTTAACTCGTGAGGACAGGCTTAATTAAGCAAGTTCACTCAAACACATCTCTTCGGTAATTTGTTTAACCCAAGCTTCAACACGCTGGTCGGTTAATTCTGGTTGGCGATCTTCATCAATGCCAAGACCTACAAAATGTCCATCATCTACTAGTGCTTGAGATACTTCGAAATCATAACCTTCAGTAGAAGTATGACCAATGATGATAGCGCCTCGTGGTTCGATGATGTCTTTTAAGGTTCCCATAGCGTCAAGGAAGTATTCAGCATAATCCTCTTGATCACCACAGCCAAAAATGGCGACAAGTTTATCGTTAAAATCAATATTTTCTAATTCAGGAAAAAAATCATCCCAGTCACATTGCGCTTCACCGTAATACCAAGTTGGGATACCTAGCAATAATAAGTCGAACGATGCAATTTGTTCTGGTGTTGCTTTTGCGATGTCAAATACATCAACCAAGCTTTTACCTAATTGTTTTTGGATCATTTTAGCAATCGCTTCAGTGTTACCTGTATCGCTACCAAAAAACATGCCTACACTAGCCATAAATATTCCTATGTATTTTCTAATTCGTTTACTGTTAATGATATTTTATCATCGCATGATGATAAAAAATTGATTTGTGTCATCAACATAGATTCTATCAATTGACCACGACTCACATTGTGAGCGCTAGCCAATTCGTTTAATGCGTCAAATAACTCTTCATCAACTTTAAGCTCAACTCGTTTTAATCCTTTGGCTTTATCACGTTTAATTTGGTTTCTTTTATTAACCAATAACTGATCTTTACGTGATAAAGGGTTCGTCTTAGGACGACCACGATTTTTTTCGTCGGCAAAAAGATCAATGGTTATTCTATCGTTAGATGCTTTTGCCATAACTTTATAATTATTTCTTGCTGTAAAAAAGCGTAAATAGACGCTTATTGATTACTAACCCATACCTTGAGAATTCCAAAACACTTGGATGATTCCTTTGGCTATAAAGCCCAAACAGCCAAACGTTAATACAGTCCACACAACCAATTTGCCTAAAAAAGGGACTTGTCCTTTTTTTAAAACATCATGAATTGCCATTCCTATCAGGAAGAAGATCCCAGCAAATAAAAAGTTTAAACCTAATGTTTCTAATTGTTGAAATTGTTGTGGCGTCATCGCTTGTCTAATTGACCATGAAAAATAGTGACGCGCAATATAGCATATCGAGCGGTGCTCTGCTATGGATTAGTTAACACAATTAAACACTATTTTTGTTGATAAAATCATCTACAATTTTATTGAAACTCGCGGGTTTCTCTGCATGTAACCAATGGCCCGTGCCTTGAATGATTTTAGCGTTGGCTTTTGGGAAATATTGCATAATCGATGGACGATGTTCAGCTAAAATGTAATCTGATTTTTCCCCCTTAATAAATAGTGTTGGACCTTCATAGGTGTTATCGCTAGCTAAACCAGAAATGATTTCAGGGTAGCTATGTAGGAGGTTATCAATGTTACAACGCCACAAGAACCCGTTTTCCCCTTTGGCTAAATTTTTTAAAAGAAATTGGGCAGTGCCAGCATCAATACCATGATTTGTAACTATTTCCGAAGCCTGGTTACGATTAACCAAAGTTGCTAAATCAATCGCTTTTAACGCTGAAAATATTTGTGTATGCCTATTCGAGTAGGTCACAGGAGCAATATCAGCGACAGTGAGTGACTGTATTAATGAGGGGGAATCGAGCGCTAACTGCATGGCCACTTTACCGCCCATAGAGTGTCCAACAACATGTACGCTGCTTAGGCCCAACGATGATATAAATTCGCTAAGAATTTGACTCAACAATGCATAATCAATCGAATGAATATGAGGCGATAAACCATGATTGGGTAAGTCCACACTAATGACATCAAAGTGCTCACTAAGGTGACGTGCTAAACGCCCTAAATTGTCTAGATTTCCAAATAGGCCATGGATTAAAATGACCGGCTGCCCGCTGCCAATACGTTTAAAGTTTAGTGTCATGGAAACAAATTATGCTAATGAATAATCAGGTATTTTGAATGGCAAACTCATTAAAATCAATCTTTGACTTACTAGATAGAACAAAACAGTCCATTTAAAACAGTTGTTTCATCACGAATTAGGGGCAGTAGTGTTAAAACTATTGGTTTTAAACGTTAAAATTTGAAATAGCTCAATAATTCCAAGCTTTCATATAGATTAAAATTGCAAGGTTGGTACCATGGTTTTAATCGGTTAACATCGTGCCGTAAAGTAATAACAATAATAAGGTCAATTAATATGCCAGCTGCCAATAAACCCCCATTATATATTCCTTATTCAGGACATGCGTTAATAGATACATCCTTATTAAACAAGGGAAGTGCTTTTAGTAAAAAAGAACGTGAGATGTTTAACCTTAGTGGCTTATTGCCACCGTTAATTGAAACAATTGATGAGCAAGTTGAACGCGCATATAGCCAGTTCAGTGCATTTGAAAGCAGCTTAGATAAGCATGTGTATTTACGCCGTGTTCAAGACATGAATGAAACACTCTATTATTCCCTCATTCAAGCGCATCTTGAAGAAATGATGCCTATTATTTATACGCCTACAGTTGGCGAAGCTTGTGAAAAATTCTCCGATATTTATCGTTGTGCACGTGGTCTATTTATTTCTTATGATCAACGTAATCATATCGATGATATTTTGCGAAATGCTATTAAGCCGAACGTTAAAGTTATTGTAGTAACAGATGGTGAACGGATTCTTGGTCTAGGGGACCAAGGCATGGGCGGTATGGGCATTCCAATTGGTAAGTTGTCACTTTATACAGCTTGTGGCGGCATTAGCCCTGCATATACTCTGCCTGTGATGCTTGATGTTGGGACAAATAATCAATCCCTCATTGATAACCCTATGTATATGGGTGTTAAAAAGCCGCGTATTACTGATGACGAATACTTTGATTTTGTAGATACGTTTATTCAAGCGGTAAAACGTCGTTGGCCTAATGTATTATTACAGTTTGAAGATTTTGCCCAACCTAAAGCTATGCCTCTATTAGAGCGCTATCGTGATGAATTATGTTGTTTCAATGATGACATTCAAGGTACTGCGGCTGTCACTGTGGGTTCATTATTGGCAGCATGTAAAGCTAAAGGTGAGAAGTTATCTGATCAAGTTGTTAGCTTTTTAGGTGCGGGTTCTGCTGGCTGCGGCATAGCCGAAGCGATTATTATGCAGATGACTCTCGAGGGAGTCACTGATCAAGAGGCTCGAAATCGTGTATTTATGGTGGACAGATTTGGCTTAGTAACTAAAGGCATGTCTGATTTGCGTGATTTCCAAGAGCGTTTAGCCGTTGATCCTACGGTTACCGAAGATTGGAACTATGGTGGTGAATACCCATCATTGGTTGAGGTGATGAAATGCGCAAAGCCAACTATCTTAATTGGTGTATCAGGTCAGCCGGGTTTATTTACTCATGCTGTCATTAAGGCCATGTATGAAAGCTGCGAACGCCCAATAATATTTCCATTGAGTAATCCATCTAAACAAGTTGAAGCAACACCTATGCAAGTGATTGAATGGACTGAAGGCAATGCTATTGTTGCTACGGGCAGCCCATTTGAACCCTTTGAGTATGAGGGTAAAATGTTTAATATTCCTCAGTGTAACAATAGCTACATATTCCCTGGGTTAGGGTTAGGTATTATTGCCTGTGGCGCAAAGCGAGTTACCGATAAAATGCTTATGGCGACTAGTCTTTGTTTAGCAAAAGAGTCACCGATGGCCAAAGATGGGAAGGGAAGCTTATTACCACCATTAACTGAAATTGCGGCTATCAGTAAAAGAATGGCATTTGATGTGGCTAAAATTGCAATAGAGCAAGGACATGCCTTAGCAATTAGTGACGAAATGCTAAAAGGGAAAATTGAACGTAATTTTTGGCAACCCTGTTATCGTGATTATCGCCGTGTTTCAAAATAAATGGTGCTTTGATTTCCAATCTGTATAATCGCATGATAATAAAACGTGCAAAAGAAAAATTACTTTGATTAATAAGGGGTTAAAATGAAGTCGATTGACGTTGAAAACGACTTATACCGTTACATTGCAAGTCAAACTGAATCTATTGGTGAAGACGCCTCTGCAATCTTACGTCGTTTATTAGGATTACCTGCCGTGGGTAATATTGTTGTCGATGGACCAATAAAAGATCCTGTTGAAGTTAAAAATAACGCGGTTGTTGAATTGAAAGCGACTATTGCCGAAGATAAAGCTGACACTTCACCGTTACATGTTCAATCACATGTTGCTGATTTTAAATCATTAATAATGCCAAGTGTTATTGTGAAGCACAAAGCGGCGGTAGGCAGATTTTTGTTTTTACTCGAACAACTGCACAATATGACTCCTGCAAAGTTTGATCACGTATTATCGATTAGCGGCCGTGATCGGGTTTATTTTGCTAAAGACGAAGCCACGTTGTTAGCGTCTAATGCGAGTACTAAACCTAAACAAATAGGTCAAACAGCGTTTTGGGTAATGACAAACTCAAATACGGGTAAAAAGCGCGCGATGTTAACTAAATCACTTGAAAAAGTCGGATGTCAGAGCGTTCTTGCCAAAGAAATAGCCGCTCAAATTTAATGAAATCAGCCCTATGGCAATAGGGTAGTTAAACTGTTAAATTTTAGATATAAAAAAACCGACATAACGTCGGTTTTTTTGTATCTGCTTTAGCAAAATGTACTAGTGGTTACACTCGCCGCTAACAGGTTTTCCGTATAGGTATAAGCTATGGTTAGTTAATGCAATGCCATTTGCTTTAGCGATGTCACGTTGGCGCTGCTCAATAATTTCATCATGAAATTCAATTACCTTACCGCAGTTTAAACAAACTAAATGATCATGGTGTTCTTTACTTGTTAGCTCAAATACAGACTTACCACTATCAAAGTGATGACGAGTAACTATGCCCGCGTCGTCAAATTGGTTTAATACGCGATAAACCGTTGCTAAACCAATTTCTTCACCTTGCTCTAACAAAATTTTGTAGAGATCTTCAGCACTAATATGTTGATTGACTGGTAATTGCAGTATTTCTAAAATCTTAATACGGGGCAGTGTTACTTTTAAACCCGCTTTTTTTAGTGCTAAATTTTCGTCAGCCATTGTTATCTCTTGTCAGATTATTGATTGTTATTAATAATAACAGTGTCATTGCAATATTTCATTATAAAAGATCCTTGATAATTAAAAACTTGTTTCAATGATGAATTATTACAAATTGTTGACGATAATATGAACATTAATACTTACCGTAAAGGAGACAATATGAGAGCGCATGGCGATGTTGAATTTGAATGGGTTGGTAATATTTTAGTGTATAGGTTACGCGGTAGTTTTAATGAGGAAGGGTTGATTCGACTGGTCCAAAAGCGCAAATCTTTTTTCGAACTGTCACCGCAAAAACAATGGTTTAGACTCTTACATCTGGCTGATGATGTATTTTCCTCTGAGAGTGTGCTGTTAATGGGAGCGGCAATGCAGCAACAGTCCAAAGATGATGGATGTATTGATAGCATTACCGTTGTGACTGGTGAATATCTAAAGCGCATTAGGCTTCATCATGAATCTAGCAATAACCTCAGCAGTACTTATGCTGACAGCATAGAGGAAGCCATTGCTACCTTTAAGAAGCATCCTGCATTTGTGGTAAGTTAGCCAACACATTATAGATGCCATTACATAAAGTGGTCAGTTGATGTGGATCTATTATATATTGGGGCATAATATACACTAGCTTTCCAAATGGTCTTACCCAAACACCTTGTTTAACAAATGCTGCTTGTATGGATTCCATATCGACGGCGGAAGTTAATTCAATAACACCAATAGCACCTAACACACGCGTATCAGCAACATTTTTGAGGGCACAAAATCGTTCAAATAGTTGCTTTAATTGAGACTCGATAGATGAAACCTGCGTCTGCCAATTATTCTCTTGCAGCATTGCTAGGCTTTCATTAGCTACAGCACAAGCTAATGGATTAGCCATAAATGTTGGGCCATGCATAAATACACCCGCTTTAGTTTTACAAATTGTTTCACCAATAACTTGACTCGTCATAGTAGCAGCTAAACTCATGTAGCCTCCAGTTAAGGCTTTACCGACACATAAAATATCTGGCGTTATGTCGGCGTGTTCATAGGCAAACATTTTCCCTGTTCGGCCAAATCCTGTGGCAATTTCATCACAAATAAGTAAAACGTTATATTTATCGCATAATTTTCGCACAGCTTTAAGATAGTTCGGGTGGTACATTCGCATACCGCCAGCCCCTTGCACTATAGGCTCCAAAATAATGGCTGCCGCATTATGATGATGGGCTTCAAATAAAGCTGTTAGCGGAGCAATGTCGTGATCATTCCACTCTTCATCAAAGCCAATTTGAGGGGCTGTGGCAAAAAGTTGTTTAGAGAGCACATTATTAAATAAATCGTGCATGCCGTTTACCGGATCGCATACTGACATTGCAGCAAAGGTATCGCCATGATAGCCATGCTCAATGGTGAGCATTTGAGATTTATTAGGTTTTTCTTTGGCCACCCAATATTGAATAGCCATCTTTAAAGCGACTTCAACTGCAACAGAACCAGAATCAGACAAGAATACGCGATCTAAACTTGCGGCGGTCATGTCCACCAATCGGCGGCATAAATTTATTGCACTGGGATGTGTTATACCGCCAAACATGACATGAGACATATTATCAATTTGATCTTTTGCCGCTTGATTGAGGCGCGGATGATTGTAGCCATGAATGGTTGACCACCAACTACTCATGCCGTCTATCAGTTTGGTACCATCATGCAGAGTTAACTCGACACCGTGAGCTTCTACTACGCCAATACAAGGCAAGGGGGCAACAAGTGAAGTATAGGGATGCCAGATGTGTTCTTTATCAAATAGAAAGTCAGATTGATTCATAAAATACCTAAAATAAATGATTAAAAAATGGTCAGTTGTAAATCTGTGGGAATGTGTTTGGTTGACAGGTTACATCAATGCCGTATCCTAGCCAATAAATTAACAATAATAATGAGTCAGCAATGAGCGCAGCATCTAATATCCGTCACGATTGGACTTTGCAAGAAGTTACCGAACTGTTTAATCAACCGTTTAATGATTTAATGTTTCAGGCGCAAATGGTCCACCGTGAAAACTTCAATCCAAACGAAGTGCAAGTATCCACGTTACTATCGATTAAAACGGGCGCTTGCCCTGAAGATTGTAAATATTGTCCCCAATCAGCTCGCAATAAAACGGGTCTTAAGAAAGAACAATTGTTGGAAGTTGCTAAAGTATTAGAAGCCGCTAAACAAGCCCAAGCAGTAGGTTCAACACGTTTTTGTATGGGCGCAGCATGGAGTAACCCACGAGATCGTGACATGCCAATTGTATTAGATATGGTGCGTCAAGTACGTGACATGGGCATGGAAACCTGTATGACTTTAGGCATGTTAACAGCTCAACAAGCCCAAGAGCTCAGTGATGCAGGTCTTGATTACTACAATCATAACCTTGACACATCACCTGAATATTACGATCAAATCATTACAACTCGTACTTATCAAGATAGACTTGATACATTATCTTATGTTCGCGGAGCAGGTATGAAAGTCTGTAGTGGTGGCATCATTGGTATGGGCGAGAAAGAACAAGACCGTTATGGTTTATTAATGGCGCTAGCTAATCTTGATCAACACCCTGATAGTGTACCTATTAATATGCTTGTTAAAGTGAAGGGCACACCCTTAGAAAATGTTGATGACCTAGAGCATTTTGATTTTGTTCGCACTATTGCTGTTGCGCGCATCATGATGCCAAAATCTCATGTACGCCTTTCTGCAGGCCGCGAGAATATGAATGAGCAAATGCAAGCAATGTGTTTTATGGCTGGCGCTAATTCAATTTTCTATGGTTGTAAGTTATTAACGACGAGCAATCCAGAAGAGTCCACAGATGTTAACTTGTTTAAGAAATTAGGCATTAATACTGAGCGAACGCGCCAATACTCAGACGAAGCATACGAAGCCTCTATTTTAGATGCAGTGTCTTTGGGCAAACAAGACAACTTATTTTATGAAGCAGCTAATTAATCTATTAGCATGAGTTTTAAACATTTATCAGCCTCTGTTGAGCATTTGCGTGATACTCATCATTGCCGTGAAACGCGTGATATTACAGGTGGAAATCAGATAAATATGACGTTTGACGACGTCAAATTTGTTAATTTCTCCAGTAACGATTATCTTGGCCTTGCCAGCGATCCCGAAGTGATTTCAGCCAGTAATGAGGCCGCGATTCGTTATGGGGTTGGTAGTGGTGGCTCTAGTTTAGTGACGGGGCACTCGAATCTGCATCAATACCTGCAATCACTTGTATGTGACGTCACTAATATGAAGCGTTGCATGCTTTTTAACGCAGGTTTTTCTGCTAATAGTGGGGTGATTTCAACATTGTTAGGCAAACATGATTTACTGCTGCAAGATAAGTTAAATCATGCCTCTTTAATGGATGCTGGAATGCAATCTCCGGCGACAATGAAACGTTTTCATCATAATGATATGCCGCGTTTAGAGCAATTATTACAGAGCTCATCAAACATTGAGAATAAATTGATTGTCACCGAGGGCATATTTTCTATGGATGGAGATAGTGGTGATCTCGCTGCTATTAACTGCCTTGCGAAACAACATGATGCTTGGATGATGGTGGATGATGCCCATGGATTTGGCATTAATGGCCAAGGTCATGGCACCTGCGCAGCTGTTAGTGTCTCACCAGATATTTTGATGGCTACCTTCGGAAAAACTATTGGTACAGGTGGAGCATTTGTTGCTGCTAGTGATGATGTAATCGACTATTTAACTAATTATTGCCGTCACTATATTTACTCAACGGCGCTGCCAATTCCTACTGTTGCTGCAACGATTAAAAGCATTAATTTATCCTTGCAGACGTGGCGTCACGATAAACTTTATGAACGCATCGCCTATTTTAGAGAACATGCACTTAAAGCAGGGTTGATGATTATGGCATCAGAGAGTGCAATACAGCCTATTATCATTGGTAAAAGTGAAGACGCTTTAAAAGTCAGTGATTACCTCAAACAACAGGGAATTTGGGTAAGTGCTATTCGCCCGCCAACAGTTCCTAAAAATACGGCAAGATTGCGCGTAACCTTATCAAGCAATCATCAATTGTCAGATATAAAAAAATTGGTTGAGCAGCTATCATGTGCAACAGAGTTATTACAACAAGGGGCATTATGAATTCGTCTCTAGAATCATTTAACAATGGGCAACAAGCACCAGCGGATGCCATCAACAAAGCAGCGATCAGCCATTCATTTTCTAATAGTGCAGCTAGCTATGACAGTGGCGCAGCGTTACAACGCAGGGTAGGTAACCAACTGTTATCGCGCCTTGATAAGGCTAATACGCTGTTAGATTTGGGGACCGGCCCAGGTTATTTTACTAGTGCGTTACATGATAAATCAGAGCAATTGATTGGTTTGGATATTGCGCCTAATATGCTGCGATTTGCGCGAGATAGAAACAAGCAACTTAGGGTAACCTGGCTCGCTGGTGACGCTGAGAAATTACCATTAACTGACAGGTCTGTGAACAGTATTTATTCCAGTTTGATGTTGCAATGGGTTCATCAATTATCTAAGGCTCTTGAAGAGGCGTATCGTGTATTGGATGATGGTGGTCAATTTGTTTTTTCTACGCTACTCGATGGTACATTGTTTGAGTTAGCTCAATCTTGGACAGCTGTAGATGATGCGCAGCATGTGAATACATTTTTGAGAAAATCTGAATTAGCGAAAATCATTGCCAATAGTGAGTTTGAGTTACAAGCACTGGATGTACAACCGCAAATTATTTATTACTCGAGTGTTTTGGCATTAATGCGCGACCTGAAAGCCATTGGTGCTAATCAAACAGCAAACCACTCTCAGGGTTTAATGGGGCGCGGTGCTCTTAAGAAATTAGCCCAAGAATATGAGTTATTTCGCACTTCAGATGGTTTAACTGCAACTTATCAGGTCGCATTTTGCACCTTGGTAAAATCAATTTAACAAAAGAGTATTTAATGACATCGCAAGCATTATATTTTGTCACTGGCACCGACACAGATGTTGGTAAAACCTATGTCAGTGAATTATTGCTAAAACATTTCACTAAATCTTCTACGGCCATTGGTTATAAACCTGTGGCTGCAGGGGCTAGTATGATCGACGGTCAGTTGCAAAATGATGATGCGATAATATTACGCAGGGCAGGTGTACCGCAGCTAGCCTATGAGGATATTAATCCGATATGTTTTAAAGAGCCTATTGCGCCACACATCGCCAGTGAGCAAGCATCGAAACCATTAACACTGTCCATGCTGGAACAATGGTGGAAAAACGTTAATAATCAAAGTGACATAGCCTTGATTGAAGGCGCTGGTGGTTGGCGATTACCGTTAAATGACTGTGAATATCTAAGCGATTTTGCAAAAACAACAGGTGGCGAGATAATTGTCGTTGTCGGTATGAAGTTAGGTTGTTTAAACCATGCGTTATTAACGATTGAAGCCATTAAAGGTGATGGGCTGAGAATTAAAGGCTGGGTGGCTAATCAACTTGAAACGCCGATGGATTTTTATCAAGAAAACTTAAGCTATTTAAAGCGGGCCATAGAGGAGCCGTTACTAGCAGAAGTAAAATCTGGACAAACATCAACAAGCGTTGAATTTTTGCATCTATAAACAGTTAAAGCCATTTATTGAAATGGCTTTAATACTCTTTATTTTACGTATTTCTCGATGGCGATTAACGCTTGAGTAAATACATCAAGTGACAACTCGGCGCAGCTATTTTCGTCTACCCAGTTGATGCCTACTAAAACATCATCTTGTGATAAATCTTCAACCCAAAATTCTAACCAATCTGCCAGTGTGATTGGAGCAACAGTAAATGCTTTCCATTCATCTGCAATTTGTGTTTGTGCTAGTTCTTCAGTCGACCATAACGGCATGACATCTTTGTCTTCAAAATTAATAGAGTCAAGTACTACCCACTCTTGGGATGATGGATCTTGTAGGCCATATAATGTTTGAGATTGTTCAACGTGTGAAATAAATTGTGTTTGTGCGTCGGTTATTTGGGTCATGGATTTATCTTCAAAATGTAAATAGTTATTTTAGCACATTCAATAAATCATACCATTTCCATTAATCACGTGATCTTGTTGAGCTATGAAATCATTCGAGCAATGCAGGAGCACATTGCCGAGCAATAGCTTGTTATTGGGATTGAGGGCAAAAAAAAACCAACTTCATGAGTTGGTTTTTTTAAGTTTCAGCTAATGGTTAAAGACCAGCGTCATCTTTTAATAGTTGAGCTTTATCAGTGCGTTCCCATGGGAATTCATCACGACCAAAATGACCGTATGCCGCCGTTGGTTGATAAATTGGGCGATTAAGATCAAGCATTTCGATAAGACCATATGGACGTAGATCGAAATGTTGACGCACAAGTTTAATCATTGTTGCTTCGTCAACTTTACCTGTTCCAAATGTTTCAATACTAATAGAGGTTGGATCAGCGACGCCAATAGCATAAGAAAGTTGTAGTTCACAGCGATCAGCAAGACCAGCTGCAACAATATTTTTTGCAACATAACGTGCAGCATATGCAGCACTACGATCAACTTTTGAAGGATCTTTACCAGAGAATGCACCGCCACCATGACGAGCCATACCGCCATAAGTATCTACGATGATTTTACGACCAGTTAAACCACAATCACCTACTGGGCCACCGATAACAAAGCGGCCAGTTGGATTAATAAAGTATTTAGTATCTTTATTTAACCATTTCTCAGGTAATGTCGGCTTAATGATTGTTTCCATTACGGCTTCAATTAAATCATCTTGTGCAATCGAATCACAATGCTGAGTAGATAATACAACCGCATCAATACCAGTAATTATGCCATTCTCATAAGCAAAGGTTACTTGAGACTTAGCGTCAGGGCGTAACCATGGTAATGAACCATCTTTACGTACTTGCGCTTGACGTTTAACAAGTTTATGCGCGTATGTAATTGGAGCTGGCATAAATACATCAGTTTCGTTGCTTGCATAACCAAACATTAACCCTTGGTCACCTGCGCCAAGATCTTTAGGATCTTCACGGTCAACACCTTGATTAATATCAGGAGACTGTTTTCCTATAGCATTTAAAATAGCACAAGAATCAGCATCAAATCCCATTTCTGAGTTTACATAACCAATTTCACGTACCGTGCGGCGTGTGATCTCTTCGATATCAACCCATGCAGAGGTCGTAACTTCACCGCCGACTAAAACCATGCCGGTTTTGACATAGGTTTCACAAGCAACACGTGCTTTAGGATCTTGCTCTAAAATAGCATCGAGTACAGCATCAGAGATTTGATCTGCAATTTTATCTGGGTGACCTTCAGAAACTGACTCTGAAGTGAAAAGGTGTTGCGCCATAGCAAAAAGCCTTCCATTTAATGTTAATTAGTGTTTATTTACGTCTAGACGTCTATTGTAATGTATTTAATTAAAGATGCTATAGTAAAGTATTAAATAGTACGACTTACTAAACATTAATTAAGACGATTGTATAAAAAATAAAGATCATTTGTCGTTAGCCGATAAAAATATAACAGTTAATGAACAAAGGAGTTGAGCATGTCCCAGGATTTACTTTATTCTATTTTACCTCGCGCAGGTGTAAATCAGGTGAGCAAGGTAAAAGGTGGCGTTAAAAAAATTGATAAGATTGCTAAAAAAGGGATTGTTGACGAAGAGAAAACGACTTTAGATGATGAAAAAATGCCATTAAAAGTCGATAAATCACCCCAAAAAAGTAAAACCGATGATAATGATCCCGATAGCGGTTTAGATACTTATGCTTAATTTTTATTTTTAGCATCTTTTGTTACTGTTAATCATTGCATAATACTGCAAATCTATTTAATAATGAGCTTTTTAATCAGGGGCATATCTTGCCTGAACAATCAAAACTTACTCAGTTTAGTACTGGTTTTATCTCATTTTTCTTTATCGTCGGCGTATTGATTAGCGCCTCGATAGTGGCAGGAGATGAATTAGGACGTGTTAACTTACTTCATTTTATTGGGCTATTTGTACTTTGGCCGTTCATTTCTTGCTTCTTATTAATTACGCTGAGGTTTCTTCCTCATAAACAATCTTTCTGGGGCATCAAACAGGTTGTTAAACTTCCTATATGGTCAGATGAATTGAAATCTCAGTTGTTGATCCTCAAACGTGATCAACGTTTTAATGCTTGGTTATTTATGCAGAGCCAACAGTCAGTATTAGCCTTTAGTATTGGTTGTTTAATCTCATTTATCATGGTCCTTCTTTTTAGTGATGTTGCCTTTGTATGGCGCTCAACGTTGCTTGAAACAAAACACATATTACCTATTCTAGAGTTTATTGCACTGCCATGGTCGATGATTGATATTGCACAACCCGCTCAATGGTTAGTGGAAACAACGAAAGAGAATCGCATGAATGGGGCTGATGATGGTACAAATCACGGTGTGTGGTGGCAGTTTTTATTTGTTGCTCAAATTTTTTATGCCATTATTCCAAGAATAATCAGCACGCTGTTGGCCCGGGTTAAATTTTACAAAATGGCGCAGTTGTCACAATCAAATATGTCAAAAGACGAACGTATTAACCCGCAGCCGCCGTCCCCCCAACTAGCTAACGTCTTAAATAGTCGCCCTGCAATAAATGATTACAACTTATGCTGCTGGCTTGAGTTAGATGATGTTTTGATAGAAAAAATAGTGGGTAGTTTTGACGTTGCCCCCATCAATATATTTCAAGTAGGCTTTCATGGTCAGGATGAGCAAAATGCAATTGGTAGTGATAAAACGCAACTGTTGTTAGTCGCTGCGTGGGAACCTCCTATGGGTGAATTGAAAGATTATCTTGAGCAGGGACGCGGTATTGTCATGTTAATTGATCATAAAGATAGTGTATGGCAGCCTATTTCAGCACATTATGTTGATGAATGGCGACGTTTTTGTTTGTCATTAGAACATTGGTCACTTTTTGTGGATAAGGAATTAGTATGAGCCCGAGTTTTGCCGTTGTTGGGCATCCAAATAAAGGAAAGTCTAGTGTTGTTTCAACATTAGCACGTAATGACAAAGTGGCTGTTTCGATGCAAAGTGGTACAACGGTTGTATCAGAAACGTTCAATATTACTATTGGTCAGGCGCAGTATCAGCTCATTGATACGCCTGGCTTTCAACGACCTCGAAAAGTGCTTGCTTGGCTTAAACTCACTAACCCTTCGGCGGATAAACGGCATCAACGTATCCATGAGTTTTTAAACGATGAACTTTGCCAGCAGCAATTTAAAGATGAAACTGAGTTGTTAAAACCAATTATGGCTGGGGCAGCCATCTTATATGTCGTTGATGGTTCAAGGCCTTATAGTCCTGAATATGAAGCGGAAATGGAAATACTGCGCTGGACTGGCCAGCCGACAATGGCATTAATCAATCCAATTCAAAATCAAGACTATGTCTCCAATTGGCAATCAGCCCTAGGTCAATATTTCAGTGTGGTACGTGTTTTTGACGCCGTGAAGGCTGATATACAACAACACATTGAACTGTTACAAGCATTTGCAGCAATTCATCAACCATGGCAAGGAAAAATTAGCGATATAATTGAGGGCTTTAAACAAGAAACAATGCATCAACAATACCAAAGCTGTTTCATTGCTGCGCAATTATTGACTGAAATGACTAATCATCAAGTGACGCAAAAAACGTTATCAAAGTCACAAGCATCAAGTCTAAAATTAGCGCTAGAGCAAAAGTTTTACGCATGGATGAGGCAACGTGAACAAGGTGCTTTTGATGAATTACAGTTGGTATACCGCCATCATCAATTGCAACGAGAGAGTAAGCAGTTGCTGATTCCGGATGATTTATTTGATACACAAAAATGGTATGGCTGGGGTTTAAGTAAGAAACAACTGACTAGTGTTGCAGGCTTAACAGGTGCTGCTGCAGGTGGTGTACTTGATCTAGCAGTTGCTGGTCATTCGTTTATGTTAGGAGCCATTGGCGGCGGCGTTGTTGGTTCGTCTGCTGCATGGTTTGGTGCGGATAAACTGGCTGCAAGTAAAGTAAAAGGGCTTCCATTAGGTGGATACGAGGCAAGATTAGGACCTATTGGTAGTAAAAATTTCCCTTATGTCTTGTTAGCTCGTTTCTTATTTATTTATCAGCTATTACGAACTCGCAATCATGCAAAGCGCGGTCAGGTATCTCTTGGTGAAATTGGTTTACAGGACTTGTTAGAAAAGCTTGATAGCGAGAACAAAAAACGTATTTATGTAGCGTTAGATCGATTAAGCAAACAAAAAAATGTGGATGAATTGCCTGATATTTTGATGCCGTTATTTGAATCATTAAATGACTAACAACTGGCATCAATCACTAGCGTTTCAAATAACTAGAGCTATAGAGGGTATAGCTCTAGTACTGTTTTAGATATCAAATTCGAGCAGTGGCGGATTCTTCTTCTGGCTTGCCAATTCTTTTTCTAAATTCTGACACATATCTAATGCTGGCATGATGCTTTCAGGCGATCCAATTTGTTTTGCAGGAACACCAGCAACCGTCGTGTGAGGTGCTACAGCTTTAAGCACAACACTACCAGCGCCTATTTTGGCCCCTTGGCCAATTTCAATATTGCCAAGAATTTTAGAGCCGGCGCCAATTAATACACCCGCACGTACTTTGGGATGACGATCGCCACTTTCTTTACCGGTACCACCAAGTGTAACACCTTGCAAAATTGATACATTATCTTCAATGACACTGGTTTCACCAATAACTATGCCACTGGCGTGATCGAACATAACGCCTTTACCAACAACAGCTGCTGGGTGAATATCAACATCAAAAATCACTGATATTCTGCTTTGAATGAACGTAGCTAATGATTTACGCCCACGTTGCCATAAACAATGAGATACGCGATAAGCCTGTAATGCTAAAAAGCCTTTGAGGTATAAAATAACTTCAGGGTAATTCTCAACGGCAGGATCTCGTTCCTTAACAGCTTTGATGTCATAGATGGTGCAGTCAATTAAATTAGGGATTTGTGCAAATGAATCATTAAATAAACGTTCTAATTCACAGGCGGGCATGTAAGTATCATACAGCTTACTCGCCAGTATGTTGCTAAGAGCAGCTGCTAAAGAGCGTTGGTCAATGATGTGACTGCGGTAAAGGTTTGTTAATAGAGGCTCTTGCGAGATAGCGCTTTTAGCTTCTAATAATAATTCTTCCCAGAATGTAGCAATAGGCATGGGTTTTTACAAAAAATTAATACATGATACTAATGTGCCATGCTCCCCAAGAAGGAGCAAGGTGTTTTTATTTATAAGTTAGAGCTAAAACGCTCTATCAGCAGGCCAGATTAACTAATTATTGCTCTACAGAAGCGGTTAATAATGGGCTTTGGGCTAAATCGAATGTTAGGCCTGATAATGTAACATTGAACCAGTTTTTAAACTCTGTTTCATTCATTACACTTGGCATGTCATCAAGATATTCATCCCACACACTGAGCTCGTTTTTCCAAATTTTTTGATAATTAGCACTGATTAATTGGCTAATTAAAACATCCAGTGTTTCTTCTTGCTCTGGCTCATCTAACAAGTAACAACTAGACTCATTCATTAATTCTTGTGCACTAGGTGCCTCATCAGGCGCTACAATTTCAATCCATTGGTGCATTGGAAGCTTAGGGGTAATAATTAAGGATATTCTATTCACAAAGTTCATAGGGGCTCAAATGTTGGCAAAGAAGATGAAAGTGTGCTTATTATATCTTCTTAATTGTACTGAGAATAGCGTGTAATGTCAGATGCCATTAACTATACATAAGTTTATCTACCTAGTATTCCTATTTACCTTGGCGGGGTGTGAGTCACTGAGTGTTCAACGGCCGTGTGATAATTATCAGTTAAGCAATGAAGTTAACGTGCAATTAATGTCTGATCTTAAAATCTTAAGTTCTGACAAAGCTCAGGGCCGTAGAACGGGCACTCAAGGGAGTATCTTTAGTTATCAGTATTTAGAAAATCGTTTTGAAGAAATTGGGCTGGAAAAAATTGCTCCGTCGTACCTCGTTCCGTTCTCGCATAATAAATTGGGTGCTAAACAAGGAGTCAATGTTGTGGGAGGAATTAACGGAAAAATAAATCCCGACAAAGTTATTGTAGTAACAGCCCACTATGATCACCTTGGCCAGCGAGGGTCTGATATTTATTCTGGCGCCGATGATAATGCCTCTGGTGTCGCTATGATGTTAGCATTAGCCCAGCACTTAGTAGAATTTCCACCTAATTATTCGGTTGTTTTTGTGGCAACTGACGCAGAAGAAAAAGGCTTATTGGGCAGTCAGGCTTTTCTTAATTCACCAATGACTGTTGTCGATAATATTTCGTTCAATATTAATCTGGATATGCTGGCGCGGGCGAATAAGTTATTTTATTATTCGAGCAAGGCGAGAGCTGACTCATTTCATCAAGAAGTAGCACAAATTAAGCAGGCATGTCTCGTTAATCGACGCTCCCATAGAAGCCTAAAAACAGGAAGGATGATTGATTATAAGAAGGCGAGTGATCATTGGTCATTCGCTAAAAAAGGCATCGATTTTCTATTTGTCGGCGGTGGTCAACATGCGGATTATCATCAAGTAGGGGATAGAGCGCCGAAAATTTCAGCCAAAAAGTTTTCAAACCGTTTGGCTGTTATTATACAAATATTTAATCTTGTAGAAAAGAATGTGTCTTGAATATTGATATCATGAATACATTGGCTAGGATTAGTCAGGCATACTCTCAAAAATAACGCCTTGATTTCGGCCTTGACGTTTTGCTTCATATAAGGCTTTATCAGCCGATTCAAGCCAATTGTCAGTGCCTATTTGTGCGATGCCAAAACTAATAGTGACGTTGATTTGTTTATCTTGAAAAGTAAATTGAGTGCTTTCAATCTGTAAGCGTATTTTGTCTGCGAACTGATTGGCTTCTTCATTCGTTTTCTGGTTTACAATGATCGCAAACTCCTCACCGCCATACCGTGCAACACTGTCTTTTTCAGAGATCGCTTGGCTAATAATTTGAGATAGTTGTTCTAGAATAGCATCACCAGCAGGATGACCATGGGTATCATTGATATGCTTGAAATGATCGATATCTATCATAATTAGCGAACTGATTTTTTGCGCCAGACTATAATGTTTTTTAGCTAAATCGAGATTATTTTCAAGGGCACTTCTATTATCAAGCTGAGTTAAAGGGTCTGTTTTAGACAATTTCTCCAGCTTGGCATTGGCTTTTTGTAAAGCCTGGCGATTAGAAGCTATATCAGTAACATCATAGATGATAAGGCATATTTGATCGATGCTACCGGTGAGAGAAGGCAAGGGTAGAATAGTGACGTTTTGATACATATGCTCTACCGTGCCAGTAATTGGTCGGTAATTTTTAAAAGGGAAAATGTATGGTTTTTGTTCCCAAGTAATAAACGATTGATTCTGTATTGTCTTTACTGCTTCAACTTTACGCATGAACCATGCTTTATCAAGATTCGGAAAAATATCAAAAATTGTACGACCTTTAGCATCGCTGGCATGGATATTACTATGATGGAACATAAAACCGTTCCAAGACTCAACAACATACTCAGTATCAAGTACAACGAGACCAGCATCGATACTGTTAATCATCGATACCATCCAGTGAAACTCTTTAAAATCTATCGCACTCATACAGTTTGCTCATCTAATAGATAAATTAATTTGTTATTTAAGATTGGGATTGAATCTTCTGTAATTAAAATGATTAAATCACACTCAATATTATAATCTTCAATGACATAATTGATTTCAATGGCAACAATTTCCTGCCAATTACGTGTATCAGAATTAATTAATTCATTGATGTTTCGATGAAGTCCTAATAGCTCTGGATGTGATTGGCTAAAGGATAGGTCGAGTTGATCCGAAAAACCTTTTAAAAAGGCTCCAATCAAGAGGTTTGAAAGTTCAACCAGCATCTCCCGTTCAACGGCCTCACAAACATCGCCTTCATGATTCATTAGTTTGGCAAGATCTTTGATACAAGAATCGTAAAAAAGAATTAACGCTTCACCTGCGATTCCTGAGCCAACATAACCTTGGCAGACAGCAGAAATTGAATCTATCTCATCAGTGGCTTTAAGCATCATATGTAGCTCACTCGATGCCAAAGCACTGACTTTGGGAATAGGTAAACGAACTTTTACATTTAATACACGTGCTAAGAGGTCAGCTGCTCGGCCCATAGCAACATTGGCAACTTCTTGATAAGGGTCTAAGTTTATGCCGGACTGAGAGATGAGGTGTTTATCACTGTCTCTTTGCGATGTTTCTAAATGATCTTTATGATCTTCAAGTAATTGTGCTTGAAGGCAATCTTCTTCACGTAAAATACCGTAATTAGTAAGTAGTGCTTTAACTTTTTCATTATCGGTAGGTTTTTTGATAAAATCTAATGCGCCCAGCGCTTTAACACGAGCATATGAACAGGGCTGTATATCACCTGATACTACGATGGTTAGCGTGGGTAAATCCTGCGATTGAATAATTTCTAAAGTACCATAACCATCTAATACAGGCATGTTTAAATCGAGAAATAAAATATCACCCAAACCAGATTTTATTGCTTCGATGGCTTGTTCACCATTTTCGGCATAAGAAATACTGACGTCCCAATTTTTGGGCAGTGCTCTGGTCATTTGCTTACGTGCGAAGCTTGAATCGTCACAAATCAAAATAGGTATGGTCATGTTATCTCAATTATTTTGGTGAACAGTGAACTAATTAGCTGAATGTTAAACTCTTATGATTAACATATCGTAAATCATAAGAGTTTCAAAGGAGGATATCAAAATAAATAGCTGAAAGAGCATTAATTAAGCACTAGGAAGTTTAATGGTGTTACTAACTCTAAATATTAAGTCCAATTGCTTTTACTTTTCTTCTTTGAAATTAAAGAAGTAACGATAATCCCAACAACAAAACTAATTAAAACAAGTAAACCACCGCGTGTCAGCCATTTAATTTTTACTTCCTCATCTTCGCCTTTTAGTTGTGACTGAGCATTGACTAAGTCGCTCTTTGCAGCAGTTAAAGATAGGGTTAACTGATTAATTTCTTTTTGCAATTGGCCAGTTTTCTGTTTAATCGTCATAGTTTCTTGTGATAAATCTTGATTGGATGCTAACTGTGCATTTAATTTTTCTTCTAGGGCGAGATATTTTTGCTTCAAGCTTTGTTTAGTTGATGCAAATTCAGACATAACCCAACCTTCACGTCCTTTGCTATCAGTGATTTTGGTAAAGGTTCCATCTTCAGAGCGCTCAATGATAGTGATACTTTCACCGGCTTTAATGCTACCAAGAATACGAAATTTTGCGCTAGGACCAGTATGTAGATATGTGTAAACATCATCTGAAATAAAACCTGTTTCAGCAGTGGATATAGAACTAAATGCAATAAAAAGTAGAGCAAAAACTGATTGATAGAACTTTGGCATAGAAAATCTCAAAAAAGTGAATGATATTGAATGCGTTATCCTATTATCTTGT
>Ga0209396_1001135_pt1 | contig 30281 bp, 22 predicted proteins | sample GOMGulsemesocosm_6_FD_184638 | JGI IMG/M metagenome (GOLD analysis project Ga0209396, IMG submission 184638) | Methane-oxidizing microbial communities from mesocosms in the Gulf of Mexico - GOM8C Gulf of Mexico (SPAdes) (version 2) | ecosystem: Environmental > Aquatic > Marine > Cold seeps... | reverse complement strand
GGGGCGCGCTAGCATCGTCGATATAATCAATTTCATTCATTAATGTACGAGAAATCCAGCCATCGATAGAGGCACGTCCAAAATAAAGAAAGGCGCTGGTATATTGATGTTGGTCGATAACTGGTTGATGCTCCAAAACCACAAAGCCTAGTCCTTTTGCGGCCATTGCATAAGGCTCAAAGTCTTCAATTGCCATATACACCTGATGTAAATCAGGACGCATACTAATGTAAGCGCGTTTTATGTCAACCCAACAGGCCGCTTGGATAGCACTATGATCTTCGCCGTGAAATCGTGATAACCAACGGCGAATGAACAGCGCACATGGTGTTTTTCCGTCAAGCTCGCAGTCTTGTAAATGTTGCAACCATAAACGGCAAATGGGATCGGCATTGAGTAATTTCTCGTTCATTTCGCTCGGTTTGATTAAACAATAAAATCCGACGACCAAATCGGATTGATCCCGTACGCAATGGAATACTTCAGGCGCGTGTTGCCACCATAATTGATACACCTCAAGCATGGTCAGTGGTTCGTATAGCTGTGCTATTTCCAAGATGGCGTGGATGTCGCCGCCCCTTGCTGGCTCGACACTGTACTCTCGACTGTCATTGGGTGGGAAAAAAGCATCACGGATCACCCAGTTATTAACCAGGTATATAATGTCCGCGGTATAGCGCCAGAGGTTATGATTGATAACATTTTTCATTTCGTAGCGTAATACCCGCCAAGCATCTTGCCGTAATTGGCTATATTTAGCGGGCTCTCTCGCCTCAAGGCTTACCGCCAACGCTTTTTTTAATACGTTATGTAAACTCAGTCCATCGGACCGGCACTCAACAAAATTTATTTTGGTCAGTTGCTGATAGAGTGCACCGTGGTATTGATCGCCAAGCATGCCTGCCAGCACTGAATTCGTTAGGCGCCTCACCACCGACATTGCTTCAATCGCTTGTCTAATGACCGGATCCTTGATGTCTTCTAAAAAATAATTAGCGAGCGTACGAACAACATCATCGACGGGTAAATTGGTCAGGTTACGCCCTGGCTGTTCTAAGATAGTGGCAATGGCGAGGCGCAGCACTAGCGGGTAACCATTAGCAAACTGATTGACATCAACGGCTAATTGTTCGCTAAGCCCAGCATGTTTGAGGCAGATTACGGCATCGTTAAAAGATAACGTGTCGAGTTTTAGACTGCTAAAACGGAAGTTTGAGTCTTGAATTAACCATAATCGGTCTGGTGGTACCCGGCCACTTAATACTAACTTTAGCCAACCTTGCAGCTGTGGCATAAAGTGGCGTCGTAACCAAGTCTCTAATAAACCAAAGGCTTCAAAACTATCGAGGATCAGTAATACTGGTGTATTTTGCAGACTTAAATGAGTTTTTAGTTCGGTCAAGCTTTGCGCTTGTGTTGCTAGCGGCTCAGACAATTGCCGAGATAAGGCAGCGATAAATGCCGTTGTGGTCGGTTCAATTGACTCACAATCAAGATAAATAATTTTGGTTGGGGTTGGACAGCTTTGATGTTGCTTAATCAGCGCTTTGAGTAAGGTTGACTTACCAATGCCTGCTAAGCCATACAAACCGATAACGTCTTCACTTTTTTCGGCCAATATATTAGTTAGAAAGATTAACTCTGCTTGGCGACCATAAAAACCGATTGGATATTCACTTTCACTAGTCATTGATTTGCCCTCTGAGCCTATCTAATCATAGTAGCTCGAATAAATCATGTTGTTCATAGAATCCTCACCAAAATCTCATCAATAAAAAAATTCAGCCTGTTACGCTAATAATTCAAAGGTAATGAGGAGATACACCATGCCAGCAATCGAAATTAAAGTGATAAAAAACGTATTTTCAAGTCAGCAAAAGCAACAGGTTATCAGCCAAGTAACGCAAGCGATTATTGATGTTATTGGCACCGATACACCCGCAGTACGGCAAGTTTGCAGCTGTTTAATAATCGAAGTCGAAGAAGGAAATTGGGGCATTGGTGGTACAGGATTAACCGCTGCTGATGTGCACCACTTGGTGCATGGCACTAGCGGCACTTAGCTATTGTCCTGTAACAACATAATGAGGTAAATATGATGAAGTATAAGACACAAGCAATGGTTGCCGCACTCTCAATGGTGCTGATGTTACAGCCGGTAGCTGCCAACGAGCAACAAGCACAAATAGCATTGGCGCAAAGTGGTGCTCACTCGGGCTTATCCCAACACGCCACGATCATAGGTTTCGACGGTAAAGTGCTAAAAACAGGCACCAGCCAATGGACATGTATGCCTGGCATTCCGTTAAGACCCGGCGACACTCACCCTATGTGCAACGACCCAGTATGGAACAAAGTGTTACAAGCTGCTAAGAGTGGCGAAGGCTTCACTCTAGACCGCATTGGAATATCCTATATGCTGCAAGGGGATGCTCATGTTAGCAATAGCAGCCCGAGCGCCAAAGATCCCAATAATGGCGATGTATGGGTGCAAGAAGGTCCACATATCATGGTTATTGTACCTAAGGAGTTATTAAAAGGCGTTTCTGATGACCCTTTCAATGGTGGCCCCTATGTGATGTGGAAAGACACCCCCTTCGCGCATATCATGATCCCTGTGCCTAAACCTTAGCGCAGATCCTTTAAATAGATATACCATCTACAGCTCTGCTGCATTAATTAGGCGAATTTCACTAATTAGTACAGCAGAGGTAAACTGGGTCTAATTTAGCAGGTTACTAGATTGCTCATATACATACCCTCTAACTATTCCCTCTAATGATTCCCTCTAATTGGGCACGATAATATCGATTGTAAAATTGATCGCGGTCAATGCTTACCTTGTAATTAAGCACAAGATATTAATAGTTATTAATATTAAAAGGACAATTACATGAAAGCTGCAGTAATAAACGAATTTAAAGGCCAATTGAGCATCGAAGATCGACCAATCCCTATTGTTGGTGCCAAAGATGTATTAGTTAAAATACATGCGTGCGGGGTGTGCCATACCGATCTTCATGCCTGCCATGGCGATTGGCCTGTTAAACCAACATTACCCCTAGTGCCAGGCCATGAAGGGGTTGGTGAAATTATGAAAATTGGTACTGAAATTCACCACCTTAAAATCGGCGACCGAGTTGGGATCCCTTGGTTGTATTCAGCCTGTGGTCAATGTGATTATTGTCTACAAGGTCAAGAAACGCTTTGTTTGTCGCAACATAATTCGGGTTATTCGGTTGATGGTTCCTTTGCCCAATATTGTCTGGCCAATGGTGAATACGTGGTTAAAATTCCGGATGGTTTGAGTTATGTTGATGCCGCACCGTTATTTTGTGCTGGCGTGACCACCTACAAAGCCTTAAAAGTCAGTACGGTAAAACCTGGTCAATGGATGGCGATAGTCGGCGTGGGTGGCTTGGGTCATTTGGCTATTCAATACGCGGTTGCAATGGGCATGAACGTTATTGCGGTTGATACCGGTAAAGATAAGATGGCACTGGCCAAAAAACTGGGTGCGGTTCATTGCATCGATTTTATGCAAGACAAGCCATCAGAAAAAATTAACCAGTTAGTCGGTGGCGTTCATGGTGTAGTTTGCACAGCAGTGTCTAAAGTAGCGTTTGAAGAGTCTTATAAGTCTGTTCGTCGAGGCGGTACTTTTGTGTTAGTTGGCCTACCCCCTGAAGAAATGCCATTACCTATTTTTGATACTGTGCTCAACGGCATTAAATTAGTTGGTTCAATTGTAGGTACCCGTCAAGATCTCAATGAATGCCTCCAATTTGCCGCTGATGGCAAGGTAAAAGCGATTGTTGAAGTAAAATCGATGAGTGATATCAATGAAATATTTAACGACATGGCACAAGGAGAGATCACCGGACGTATTGTGCTAAGTATGGATTAGCACTCGCTTAAAACGACGCGTGTTAGCTGAGCCACCCAATATTGAATACAATCAGCTTAATAATTCATTTTGGATGGGTCAGCCCGTGACAACATCACCCTGTCATTTATAAAAAACGCCGACATTACGTCCCTGGCTCTTCGCTTGGTATAAAGCTTTATCCGCTTGTTCCAGCAACATTTTTACACTGTATTTCACTGGCGCTAACGAAAAATCTTGATAGATTGCAGCACCACTACTGATGGTTAAATATTGTGATACGGTGGATCCTGGGTTTGGGATTTTAAGTTTTTCAATACTGTTAGTTAACTGAGCCATTACCTGAGCGACCCTTTTTTTATCCGTGTTAGTCAAAATGACGACAAATTCTTCACCACCATATCGTGCAACAAGATCATCTACGCGTTTTAGCTGACTGCTAAGGGCTTTAGCGACCTGCTTTAGTGCTTCGTCTCCCGCTAAATGTCCTTGTGTATCGTTATACTTTTTAAAATAATCGATATCGAGTAACACGATGGCAATTTCGGTGTTGCTGCGCTGCGAACGCGCCCAGCTTTTTTGCAACGCCACATCGAAGGCTCTGCGGTTTGCAATACCGGTTAAACTGTCCGTTAAGCTTTGCTTTTTAAGCTGCTCTTGTTGCTTATTTATTGTCGAAATCAACTGGTTGAAACCATTAAATAAAATACGCAATTCTTTAATTGCGATATCTTCCGGTAATGACTCAAGACGACTCGTGTCGAGCATCTGTTCTATTTTCTTAGCCCCAATATTGACGGGGCTAACCAGATAGGCAGTAACTAATAAATGCATCGCCAAAGGAATAAGCATGATCAACAATAAGGTCATAATGAATTTGCTATCGACCAAAGGTGGTGACGCTGAAGTGAGGTGGGTAATACTAAGTAATAATAACGGCTGTTGGTTGATATCGACCAATATCCGCTGACGAGTAAAACCAAAAGGGTCGCCCTGGAGCTGTCCTTTTAGCTGTGGGATTAGCGCCGCTTGTTCAGCTTGTTCAGCTTGTTCAGCTTGATCAATCAAGGTTAATTCGAGTTTAAGCTGGGTGAACTTGGCCAATAACGATACCAACGATGGCCTAATTTTTTTAACAAAAACCAGTATGCCGACATTCTCGCCACTCTTGTCTGAATTGCGTATCTGAGTCGCGGAAAACATTACTGCACCTTGTTTTGTTCTGATAAAGCCTGTTTTACTGGCGAGTAATTGCTGACCAGTAGGATAAAGCTGTTGCATATTGAGCGATGCCAGCAAATTAACCCAGTCAAAATCTAGCGAGTACTTCTTACTTGAGTCATACCCCTTATGCCATACCACATTGAATTTTTCATCGATATAGAGCGCACCGTCAATCTTCAAGGATATAAAGGTATCATCAACAAAATTAGTATTAATAAATTTAGGATCATGCTGCGTTATATAGCGGTAGCTGTCGTCCCAAACGGCATAGTCGTAGTTGATGGTCGCTAAATAATCTTGCTCGCGTTGCAGGGTCAAATATAATGTCGAGAGCTCTCTTTGCTGAAAGCTACTGATTTCCTGCTTTAACTTGGGAATTTCTACCAATTGTCGATAACCAAACAGAACCGTCACTATGCACATAGCTAAACATATTGAATAAACGCTAGTAAACTTTTGCAAGCTCATAATTTAGCAACCTCAAGGTCCGTGTACCGCTAACTTTAAACTATAGGCGAAGATATTATTGAGGTCTAATTCCAATATACATTATATTCATATTCATGTTGTGCACTAGGGTAGCTAAGCAGCACCTGTCGCTTCGCAAAGCAAAATATTAATAGCGCATAATAAAGTTAAAGACTCTGTTTTGGTGCAGGTGTTGGTACAGTTTTTACGAGTAACAACATGATTAATATTTGTATAGCTAAGTCAGAGGTTTAGTCGTTGCATGTCAATAAAAACACCCGCTACCACTCACCCACACCCCAGCATAAACACATAAAAATCAATGAGTAGCATGTAAAGAATAAAACAAGTAATTCGTGTTTTTTTGAGTTATTTTTGATGCTGCAGCAGCAAAAACTCTTGTATACTTAGACCTTACGCTTGTCGACATTCAATAGTGATTTTTCGGAAAGGACCTCCAGTGGCAGCCATTACTTCGGAGAGAATTTATGTTAACTGAACCAAGCTCAAAGTCCTTTCTCTATGTTTTATTGATAATTTTTATGAGCCCGTTATGTTTTTCAGCATCCACTGCGGGCAACAATGTTGTTGAGCCTCCCTTTCAATACTTAACTCCACCACTGCTTAATGCCGATCAACGATTTTTACCAACCCAGCTAATAGTGAGATTAAAACCACAACAATCGCTAACTGAGGGGGCCAGTCTTGATTCGTTATTTAGCTTGTTTTATTTTCAGACCGGTGAACGCCTTAGCTTAGTCCGTGAACTTGCTTTAAATAGGCGCTTTGTCGTGACGTTGACCAAGGGGAAATCGCCTACACAAATTAGCTATATGATTAAATTGTTACAAGCATTTTCACAGGTTGAGAGTGTCGAAGAGGATATTATGTTACGCCACACGGCGTCACCTAACGATACGCTCTATAGCCAACAATGGCCGCTATTTGAATTGATGGCAGGCATTGCAGCTGACGAGACATGGCCCCACAGTACAGGTAATAACGCCATTGTGGCGATATTAGATACAGGTTATACGGATCATCAAGATTTAACCGGTTCTTTAATTGCTGGTTATGACTTTATTACCGATATTAGCATCGCTAATGATGGCAATGGTCGCGATAGTGACGCCCATGATCCGGGCGACTGGATGGAGTCATGGGACTGTGGCGTTTTTAATCCGCCCAACTTTGTGCCAAGCAGCTGGCATGGCACCCACACCATGGGCACGGTCGGGGCTGTAGCAAATAATAACCGTGGCATCGCTGGCGTGGCTTTTCACAGCAAAATTGTTCCGGTACGAGTATTGGGCAAGTGTGGAGGGCGTACTTCTGATATTACCGATGCCATCATCTGGGCATCCGGTGGCAGCATTAGTGGCGTGGCAAACATCATTCAACCGGCCAATATTATTTCCATGAGTTTAGGTGCAAATGGTAGTTGTAGCCCAGCGTTTCAGGCGGCCATCAATACGGCCATTAACAATGGCAGTGTGGTGATCGCGGCAGCGGGTAATGACCAGCAAAATTTTGTTAACCACCAGCCATCAAATTGCAGTGGCGTAATTTCGGTAGCCAGCACCGACCGCCAAGGCAATCGAGCTTATTACTCTAACTACGGTAACGTTACTATTAGTGCCCCAGGAGGGGAAACCGCCTCAGTCTCTGCTGACGGCGTATTATCAACCTATAATACTGGCAGCCGTGGGCCACAAAACGATGCTTACGCATTCGCACAAGGAACCAGCATGGCAGCCCCTCATGTTGCAGGGGTCGCCGCCCTGCTTTATCAGCTGAAACCAAACCTGCTGCCCACGACAGTAAAAGATATTTTAACTGCGACTGCTCGCCCTGCGTTAGGCAATTGCAGTGGTTGCGGCGCTGGTATCGTTAACGCTGCCAGCGCCGTGATGTCATTAAATACTGAGCCGTTACCAAATCAGCCTCCCGTTGCTGATTTTAGTTTTATGATCAACGACCTTAATGTTTCATTTAGCCAAACCAGTAGCGACAATGACGGCTTAATTATTTCATCGGCATGGCAATTTGGTGATGCCAATAGTTCAACCGAACAAAACCCGCAACATGCCTATGCCAGCAGCGGTACCTATAACGTTAGCTTAACCGTCACTGATAACTTAGGAGCGAACGCCACAACTATTAAAACGGTTAATGTTAACAGTGCACCAATGACCGGGATTAATCTGTCTCATACGTGGGCTAAATTGTACAGCAGCGGGCGGTTACGGGTACGCTTGAGATGGGATGGTGCAACATCGAACCAAGTAGATTTATATTTTAACGGCCAAGTCATCATGACGACCAAAAATGATGGCAGACAAACTCATCGCACGAGTAATATTGAACCGGGCACAATGACTTATCTGTTGTGTGAAGCCAATACTAATAATTGTTCCGAACCACTTTCTATTGATTTTTAATAGAGCAATACCGTGCCTGCAGAACCTAGATAAGGGACGCTAACAAAACTCGGTAACCTTACTGTTTATTTTATTGGCACAAGTGGGTCATTAGTTATTGTTGTACGTAGGAGATGTTCTAGAAGCTAAATGGCTAGATGATAGCCACTGTCGCGTTGAAGTGATAATTAAAGCTAATTTAAATAGCAACCGCCCCGCCAATTAGATCGCAGTTTTGGCCAGACGGTTTAATTATTTTCAGTAATTTATGTGGGCTAAGAATAGTCTTGATTAAATTGTTTTTAGTTGTAGCCTCGGATAAACGTTTCAGTCACATTGTCGTGATTTTGAGTTGCATAGGATTTGGCAGTAACGCTTAATGGTGATGAATTTTGGGAACGAGTTAAACCCTTTTCAAAATTCATTATTTGATTACTGAGGTGATTATTTTGATCATTTCGTAACGGCTGAGACTTGTTTTTCATTAGAATATCCTTATTCGTAATTGAGCTTGTTGGTGAGTTTAAATTTTAACCGAAGCGATATTAAATCGCGAGCTTTAATTCAAAATAAACACCCAAAATCATGCAAAAAAACCACTTCGCTTACTCGACTAACGTCTGAGTTTAAATAGTGCTATGAAAAGAAACTTTTTTTCTAAATTGGACCATTAAAAAACAATGCAGTGACGTGTTTGTCTTTTTACCGACAACAAGTCCAGCTCAAACTATCCATTTTTTGGGCTACAAAATAGCCGACTTGCTTAATGGCGATATTGAGATTTTGTGATAGGCTTAAATCAATGGATGCATTAATACTAACAAGGAAAGTAGCCATATAGTAATTTTATGATTGGAGCGGTTATATGGTTTGGATTCACCCATATAGGCATAATACGCATGTTAAAATTTAAAAAAATAAATCAAAAACTTATTTTTTATTTTCTATCTTTGGCTTTAATCCCCTTAATTATTTCCACGGTCATTACCATTAACATTTCACAAAAATCGATTAAATCTCAAGCTTTTAACCAGCTTGAATCGATACGAGCAATAAAAAAACATCAATTAACCAATTACATCACCTCATTACAAGCAAGCCTTCAAGTATTAAATAACTCACCGTACGCCGCTCAAGCTTTTACTGCCTTTAGTCACGCATTGGATAATTCGGGTATACAGGGTGAACAATGGAGCAAAGCTGAAAAGCAATATGCAGCACGTTTTAAGAGCATCAATGAAGTTAATGCTTGGTATGATTTGTTTTTTATCAATCTAAAAGGCGATATTGTTTTTACTGTTGCTAAAGAATCAGATTTAGGAATGAATATACCGAACTCGGTACTAAACAAAACCAGTATGGGTATTGTATTTGACAAGGCTAAGACAAGCGCTGTCGGTAGCATATCCGTGAGTGATTTTATGCCATACCCACCTTCTAATAACGAGCCCGCTGCATTTATGATGACAAAATTAGTTAATGCCGATGGTGCCCATGTTGGTTACGTCGCCTTGCAATTTCCATTGAACAAAGTAAATGACATAATGCAGCAACGCGATGGTATGGGCCGTAGCGGTGAAACATATCTGGTCGGCCAAGATAAGCTAATGCGTTCGGACTCTTTTTTAGATCCCAAGGGCCATTCTGTTATCGCTTCTTTTGCCGGTAACGTTCAAAATAATGGCGTCGATACCGAGGCTGTACGTGCTGCTATGTCAGGAGAAAGTGCGAGCCGAATTATTATTGATTACAACGGAAATCCAGTGCTTTCTTCGTTTACGACATTGAGCATCGCAGACTTTAAATGGGCATTAATCGTCGAGATAGACGAAGCGGAAATATTCGAGATATCTAATAAGTTGGTCAATTTATCCATTATGTTGGTAATAATTGCTTCAGCTGTCATTGCTATCATTGGATTTTTAATTGCTAAAAATATCAGTCAACCTATTATCAAAGCGGTTTCAGCGGTTAAAAAGGTCGCCGCTGGTGATTTAACCACGACAATAAACGTTGAGCAGCACGATGAACTTGGCCAATTACAACAAGCAATGTCTGATATGGTGGTGAAACTAAAAGGTATTATTGAACATATTGCCAACTCTTCTAATCAACAAGCAGCTGCCTCGCAAGAACTTTCAAGTATTACTGAACTGACGACTGCTAATGTTTCCAGACAACACCTGTCGACAGATCAAGTGGCTACTGCTATTAATGAAATGACCGTTTCTATCGATGAAGTCAGTCATAATACAACCCAAGCATGTAGTGCGGCAGATGAATCAATTCGATTAGTTAATACCAGTGTCGCGACTGTCAGTGAAACGATTGAGCAAATAGTCCAATTGTCCGATGGGATCAGTCAATCTAAAGAGTTAATTGATGAAGTGCAGGCTGGCACCTCCAATATCGTGAATATATTGGTCGTTATTAAAGGTATCGCTGATCAAACCAATTTACTGGCGCTTAATGCAGCCATTGAAGCAGCCAGAGCTGGTGAGCAAGGCCGTGGTTTTGCCGTAGTCGCTGACGAAGTTAGAAACTTGGCCAAAAACACTCAAAACTCAACGATTGAAATAGAGAACATGATCCAGTCGTTAGAGGTCAAAGTCGCGGCGGCTACTAATTCGATGGAGCAAGGTACAGCACTGGCAAAACGCATCGTTGATAGGACCAATGAAGTCACAGGTTCGTTAACAGAAGTTGAGTCGTCGGTAATGAAAATATCTGAAATGAATATTCAAATTTCAGCAGCGACACAAGAGCAAAGTTCAGTGGCTCGAGATATTAGCCAGCAAAGCACTGAAATAAACGACATATCTTTACAAACGGGAGCTAGCGCCAAAGAAATTGCCGCCGCTAGTGATGAGTTAGCTACATTAGCAGCTGAGTTAGCCGAACAAGTGAATAAATTTCAAATATAATGCCCGCCGACTAACGTCAGTGCTTATTAATTCACTAAGATTTTTAAGCACTGTAAATAGCAAGCTATCGACCTTCTCGCGTTATTGTGCTTGATAGAACTTTTGCTTGCTTTCATCATATTTAATCGAATATTTAGTCGTTGTACTAAGGCAACAGTTTAAACCCGTATCGTCATTTTCGGGTGCGGTTACCAAAAGTAAACCATCTTTAAAGCTCGCGCTATTGTAGGTAGGACTAGGAATTTTCAGCTCCCCTTCATTGGCCACCACCAAACTGCCCCCACGCGTTACGACAACTGGCGTTACGTATGTATTACCCACACCTTCAGCTGAACCACAACTTTTATCACCGGACCATAAAACGCCATAAGCTTTGGCTTTTCCATCAAAAGTAACCGCGGCAAAACCCTGTAAAGAATCTTGATCTTGATACTCTTTACAAGTGACTGCACTTAGATACTTCTTCATAATAGAGGATACGTCATCATATTCACTCGCCTGAGCTAAAGAAGTGATAATTAATCCGCAAGATATTACTAACTTACCTATCATTTTAATTCCCTTTAATACTATGTAATACTTTGTAATTTTATTACGATCTCAGTGCTAAAAGCGTGAATCGCTTTCACATGGCATACCATCGTTATCACCGTCCATTTTGGTATCAGGGCAATGATTAATAAAAAACTTAGCTTCACTGAGCGAGGTCATTTCACTGCAATGCTGGCGTCCATCACACTTAAAGGCCGACTTAGTATTGTCTAACACAGCGTGAGAAGAAGACAATGATAGTGGCTCCTGAACATTTGAGGGTGCTAAATTTAATCGCTCAAATGCAAAAAAACCTATTGCTATTACCGCAAGAATTGAAAAACATATTGTCTTTACCGATGAACTTTTTTCGATCTGAACCTCGGGTTTGTAGCTTGATTTAACTGCTACCCCTTCGATGCTACTATTGATCGCTCTGGTTTTGCCATTTTGTTGTTTCTCAACATCGAAATAGATGACGTCACCTATTTTTGGTTGTCGGCTCATCGACTTTAATTGAGATATGTGAATAAATGTATCTTGGCTCAGCTCTTCAGATCGAATAAAACCAAATCCTTTCTTGCCGTTCCAGTTTTTCAATTGTCCTTTATACATCGTGCTTCCGTTGTTGATGTTACTTATAACCCTAATTCCCTATTAGTATCTCACAAAAACATACACTTAGGTCATGTTTTTTTTAAAAATTATATTTCATCATCAAGAAAGCACTCCACTGCAAAGCTTATAAAGTCAGCAATTGCTCAGTATTACCTCATCGATATTATGGTCAGTAGAGCTGAAAACAACTAGCAAGTATCCCGTTATTGCATGTGCTAGGCATTAAGAATCCCGCGTTAGCAGCGGGATCCGTGGCACAGCCATCGATAAACGGCCCTTTAATCAATCTTCAGCACAATTTTTCCAACATGATTCTTTTTCAAGAACTCATCTTGTGCTTGATTGATCTGTTCTAGCAAGAAAACTTGTGCCACAACGGGTTTGATTTTTTGTTGCTCGATATATTGAATTAAGTTTTTGAACACTGTTGTTTCAAGCACAGTACAGCCATAAAAACTGAGATCTTTAAGGTAAAGTGTCCTAATATCTAATTCTACTACTGCCCCACCAATGGCACCTGATACTGCATAACGTCCTTGAGGCTTCAATATGTTTAACAGTATCGGCCATTGTGGCCCGGCAACTAAGTCGATGACCACATCAATGCTGCTGTCACCGATTGCTGCGACTAAGTCGGTATTTCGAAGGACCACCTGATCAGCCCCCAGTGCTAGAAGCTGCTGTTTCTTGATCGCACTGGTAACTGCAATAACATCGGCACCTCGAGCTTTGGCCAACTGAATAGCTGCCGAACCGACACCGCCTGAGGCTCCAGTGATTAATACCCGATCTTTGGCGCCGACATTGGCACGGGTTAGCATATTTTCAGCGGTTGAATACGAGCAAGGAAATGACGCTAATTCGATATCAGATAAGGAACTGTTGATGCAATAGGCATGTTTTTCAGCAACAGCGGTATATTGTGCAAAACCGCCGTCGCACTCTGAGCCTAAGTAGCCTGGGCTTGCTAACACTTTTCCACCAATTTCACCGAGGCATGGCTCAACTAATACCCGTTGGCCAATCCGCTGACGGTCGACATTGTCACCTACAGCAACTATCGTTCCGCATATATCGATGCCTTGGATCCGAGGGAAATCCAGGGCATTACCAGCCCAACCTGCATCTTTTTCACAACTATCGCCTTTCGAATACCATCCTATTCGGGTGTTAATATCGGTATTATTAATACCCGCTGCAGTCACTCTGATCAGGACTTCGTTAGTCTGAGGCTTTGGTACCGGGATATTATTACGGTACTGCAGCATTTCTGGACCACCGTGGCCAATCAGTTCAATACCGCTCATTACACTCGCAAGCTCAGTTGGAATATTGTTTAAAGTTGCGGACATTATTGATCCTTATTTAACAATTGTAATAGTGTGTTTTGGGCTGATGTTACGGCTTCGCGACCTAATAGTTGCCAGGTACTTGATACCCCTTCATGCAAGACGAATATAGCACTGGCGAGATCGTCTCTTTGCGTTAAAAAACCTAAAAGTCGTCGAACTTGTTCTTTATGTTCAGTGACTGCGCAACGAATTAACGGATCATTAGGAAAGGCGGCAATCGCGTTCATTGACATGCAGCCGTGCGGGGCATCCTCTTGCATCCATTGCTCAAGTTTATTAAAAATGTAGTAAGCACTATCAATGCTGTTAACTGGGGCATTGTTGCGTAAAAAGTCTAGATACCTTTGGTGTCGATATTCCAATGCACCAGCAATCATTGCGGCTTTGGAGGGGTAATATTTATAAAGAGTCCGCAAGCTAACATTACAGGCTGTTTTTAACTGTGCAACGTTTGGCTGGGCAAACCCCTGTTTACTGAACGCCTGTTCGAGACTGGCGGCAATCTGTGCTTTTAACATAACAACCCTAAGTAGAATAACTCTACCCTCAAGGTAGAGCGTTTACTCTACCCTGTCAATAGCCGTGCTTTACAACAGATACTGTAGATATTATGGTCTGTTACACCCAACACACAGATATAACTTGATAAACAAAGGTGGCAATTGTTACCATTCGCATTTGATGTTAATTAGAGAATCAACGCATGACCCGTCACCCTTTAGGTTTGGCTATTCTGGCCGCATTAATACCTAGTTCATATGCTTTTAGCCAAGAATTATCGCAAGAAAATTTAGAAGTTATTGAAGTTACTGGCCGAGCCCAGCAATTTTATCTCGACAGTAATACGCGCATTGGTACAAAAACTGATACCGATATACTCGACCTGCCAATGTCTGCGCAAGTGCTTACTAAGCAGCTAATTATTGATCAAGCTGCCCGTGATATTACCGATATGTATCGTTCTATTGCTGGGGTTAGTGAATACAGCTATTCAGGGGTAACCTTCCGTGGTTTTAGAGATGATGGCAATGTATTTTATGATGGTGTTCGTGGTGATCCCTTCTCAGGTTTCAGCGTACCACAGCTTTTCAATGTCGACCGTATTGAAGTATTAAAAGGTCCTGCAGCTGCATTATACGGTGGCGGTGAACCTGGCGGCATGATTAATTATGTCATGAAAAAGCCAACGTTTAAGGAAAGCAAAGAGCTTAAGCTTTCTTTAGGTAGCGATGGGCTAGTGGGTACCTCTATTGACGTAACGGGTGGTTTAACCGATAAACTCGCGTATCGTCTTGGTGGTTTTTTTGATCAACAGGACAGTTTCAGAAATAATGCAGACAGTGAGAATACCCAGCTGGTTGGTGGCATATTATATGAACTCAGCCCAGACACGAGTATTACTGCAACGTTCGATTACATTGACCAACAACTCGGTGGCAATCGCTTACGTGGCGTGCCCGTTGATGACAATGGTAACTTTTTGGTTGACCCTTCATATAACGCCAATGAAAGTTCGGATTACCAAAATTTAAAGGCACTAACCCTTCAAACAAATTTGCAGCATAATTTTAGCGATGTGTTTGAAATGAATGCCACCGTGCGTTATATGGATAACGAACGCGACCAAGCTTATCATGAGTCTAGAAGTTGGATTGATTCCGATGAGCAAATTATAAAACGTGAATACCGTGACCAATACCGTGCGAACGAAGAACTTAGTGTCACGCTCGATTTTGTCTATGATGTCCAAATCAGCGGACTCGAACACCAAGTGCTCTTTGGTAGTGACTATCATCATGTTGAAACCGAATATGATTATTTACGGGCTAGGTATGAGGCTGATGGCGTTCAAAACCTTAATATTTATACCTTAAATTATGGATTAACAGATCCTTCGACCTATAATCTCACTGATTTAAACCGTGATGGCATTAAAAACACTCATTTGGGTGTTTATCTGCAAGACACAATGAGCATTAATCAACAGTGGTCGTTAATGCTTGGGGCTCGAATAGATAAATTCGACGAAACCAACAAGGAAAGTGGCAACAGCTACGGTGATAGTGGCACCAGTTACCGCGCAGGGATCACTTACAAGCCTGCGGCTGATTTATCTTTTTATGCGAACTATTCTCAAAGTTTTACCCCCGTTGATGCCGATGACTTTGAAGACAGCATCGGTCAGTTGGATCCCACTACCGGTGATCAATTTGAAATTGGTACCAAGAAAGAATGGTTAAATGGTCGAATTTTAACAACGTTGGCGATTTATCAAATTGACAAAGAAAACCTAGTTATTGCTAACCCTGATTACGACGAGGTTGATTCACCTAACGCCCCTGTGTATTACAACTATGGTTTAGTCGAAAGTGATGGTGTTGAGCTAACCGTAGTCGGTGATATCAGCGACAAAATGAGTATCACGGCCAATTACGCCTACAATGATACCCGTGTTACACAAGGTGATACACGCGAAGAAACGACTTCTGGTACGTTCGTTAATGCCCCAGCTCACCAAGCGGGTGTGTGGTTACGTTATGATATCAGCCAAATAGATTCTTCGTTTGCTGCCGGTGCCAATTACGTTAGTGAACAAATAAGTTCTAATGATCAAAAGGTAAAATCGTTCACCGTGTTTGATGCAAGCTGGACCACTCGTTGGGACAACTTGTTACTAAGCATCAATGTGAATAATATCTTTGATAAAGAATATGCGGTCAGTGGTTTTAGTGAGCGAAATGGCCACTTCCCCGGTACACCGCGTGAAGTAATAGCCCAAGTGACTTACAATTTCTAACGACGTCCCCTTGCGTTGGTCGGCCGACTCTTCGGCTGACCAACAGATTACAATACATCATCAATTGTCGTATCAATACCTTGGTAACATTAATCCCATTGCTTGCAAATCAGCGCTCGGATCAATTGATAGCGTGCTGGTAATATTCGATGTTTTTTACTAATGAGGTACACGGTTTCATTAATTGGCGTGACTAATTTGAAATTGCCAATTAGCTCAGGATTTACAAAGGCGTCGAGTGACGATTTAGGAATAACTGTAAAACCTAATCCCAGTGATACCGGCAATAAAATTTGGCTTAGCTGATTAATGTAACCAGATTGGGGAATTGACTCCATACCGACAAATTGTTCCTTAAAATTCATCTCTAACACGCCAATCGCGTAATGGTGTCCATCAGGGTGATTAATAAAACCCAATTGCATTAAAGATTGCCAGGTACAGTCGGCCTGCGCTGGCAGCGCTAAACATAGAGTGTCTTCACCGAGTCGCTCTTGTACTAATTTAGGGTCATTTGTTGATTGTGTGATAATGCCAATATCGGCTTGGTTTGTTTTAACCCTTTCAATAATGGCGGCGTTTGGCGCAGCCTCAACACTTATCCTAAGATCACAAAATTGGCGCTGTAACTTAAGTAACTCAGGATATAACTGCATCGCCATTGAACCAGAACAAGCCAGTTTACACTCTCCGGCGTTAAGCTCGTCACCGGCTATTGTTTGCTTTAGTGCCAATTCGGCTTGTGATAACTGCAATCCGTAGTGCAATAAGCTTTCACCAGCACTGGTTAACTCAAACTTTTTACCAAAACGATTAATCAGTGCTTTGCCTACCTGATGTTCAAGTTTTTTGATGTGCTGTGTGACACCAGGTTGAGTCATGTTTAATAATTGCGCGGTTTGGGTGAAATGGTTTGTTTTTACCAAACTCATAAAAGTGCGTAAAAAAACTGGATTTATCATAAATACAAATTATCAAAAAGCTTCATATTGATAACTTATCATTGATTGTTGCACATTAGTACCTGTATACGTTTAGATCTAACCATCATTGAACTGACAATAACCCGCTTAGATCTCGTCATGTCCAGGTAAAATTACACCGCAGATATTAGCTGATTAAAAGTTAAATTTAGCAGCAAACTGCTGTCGTGCCAATGAACTGCAAACAGCGCCAAGGCGCATCACCGCATCAATTTGTTGATCGCTTTGATTTGAAGCCTTAAGACTATCGATATGCGAACGTAAACAAACGTGACCGCCATTCATTAATGACACCACGACACACGCATAATGATAGGCCACTTCGTTTTCGACATTCAGTTGCGACAACGGCCTGAAGTTTAGCTCCGTTAAACTACCGCCGGCTTGAACATCGACAAACTGCCGTGACAAGAAGTATGGATTGGTCACACCCATGCGTGAGATAGCCAATTGAATCGCGCGTAATTGCCGCTCATTTGGCGCGCTTACACTTTGCGCCACTAACTCAACCACATATTCGCTTTGTGCGTTAAGTGCGCCGGACCATGCACTATAGATAAGGCTTTCATTATCCAAACCATGGCTTGTTGTAAGTAGCGAAACGAGCAGGTCTTTTTGATCGACAATAACATCAGATGTCATGACTTTATTCCTTAATTTTTTATTAATGTTGTAACAATATCGATTACACAGATCGGTATAATTTCATTATTGCTTTTTTATTAATATTTGCAAAGAATTTTTACACCAAGTTGTGTAAAATGATGATTCAATCACGCCACCGCACTGGAATTTTAAACATGAGCAAACGAGAGAGTCTAATCGCTGGTTTTTTAGCGTTGGCTGCCGAACGCGGCATCGCAGCTGCGGGGGTCGACACTATCGCCGCTCACACCGGAGTTTCGAAGAAAACGATTTATAATAATTTTGGCAGCAAGGAAGCCTTGGCGATTGAATCTCTGGTTAAGTTCAGTAAAGACATTCAACATGTTTGGGCCAGTGAGTGGCAGACGATTACCAATAAAAATGACCTAGTTCTGGCCCGCTTTAGTGAGTTAGAAAACTTGATTAAATCAGGAAATTTCTATGGTTGTATCTTCATTAACACCGCAAAAGAGTATCCGGATCACGATCATCAACTCCATGTGATTGCCACCGAGCATAAGCAGGCATCACTCGCCGAAACGAGCAAACGTTTAGCGATGCTGCAGCTTGATGGCAGTAGCACTGCGGTGCATATCGAGTTGCTTTATGAAGGGCTGATATCAAAACTGTTGGTCGAGCAAGATTTAAACTTAGTGGCGCTAACCAAACAGATCATTATTGGTCTTTTAGCTGACAAATCTTAGAGCGCGAGGCTCACCTGTTATTCGATATTGTTCTCAATTGTTGGGTGGCACACGCGCATCTACAAGTCACTTTAGTTCGCCAAGTTGCTTAATGTGCTCGGGCGATATGCCGCAACAGCCCCCGACAATTGAGGCCCCAGCATTAATCCAAGTCGCGGCCAGTTCACGGTATTTTTGCGGGGTATTATCGGCTCTAATTGCACAAACCCCATCGTTCGCTTGGTGATCGTCATCAATGACAGCAAAGCTGTTGGCATAAACACCTAATTGAACGTTGTCTGCCAGTCCTTGCGCTGCGATTGCTCTTTTGGCTGATAACAGCGCCGCGGTCATTACTTCTGGACGGCTGCAATTAAATAATATTGCGGTCACATTTTGGCCTGCTATTTCACTTACTGCACTATAAACCGACTCGCCTGAGCGTAGCGTCGGTTCGATTTCAACTTGATCTGTCACTGTAAATGCAATCCAGCTCGGCTTGTTAGTGCCTGCCGTGCAGGCTTTGATCAGTGCCGCTTCTGCAATCGACGATATGGTTTCTGCTAACCAAAAATCGACCTCTGTTGCTTGATTATTTATCATCAGTTCAACTAAAGGTTTAGCTTGGCTTACCGCAAATAAGTCAGGACGGTATGAACCTAATACCGGAGGAATACAGCCTGCCACTAATACGCCGGAATTTTTACCAGTACTTATATCAGGATTTTTAACCGAGCTTTCATCGGCGCATTGGCGTGCTAACTGGGCTGCTAGTTTAATTAGCTGTGCGCCCTGGGCGTTAAAACATTGCTCACCTAAATGAAAAGGCACTAGCGCGTAAGTATTGGTGGTAATTATCTCAGCGCCAGCAGCTATAAAATTGCGGTGGGCTTCGCTCACAAAGTGTGGCGCTTGCATTAACGCTTGAGCCGACCATTGCGGTTGCTGAAAAGGCGCGCCCATTCGTTCAAGCTCACGTCCCATGCCGCCATCAAGAATGACGGGTAATTTAAACTGCATCTTCATCTTTATATTTCAATCTACTATTGCTTGAGGCCAGATTAACCGCAAGATATTGCTGAAGCAACCACTAGAATGATTATATTTGTCTTTAATATATCGATTGATTATTTTGTGACTAAAACCAGACCGGCTGTTTTAGTCCAGCCGAGCTCCTTAGTATAACTTGTGCGAATTTAGCTTGGTTTAGGTGATATATCTCGATTTTACCGCTCCTAATGTGATTATTTATTGCTCAGCTCGCAAATATAATCGTTATCGCTCGACACCACAGCACAAACTCTTTATAGTGCCGCTTTTTCGCTGTTCACATTAACTGCTGCCATTGGCTGAAATTGCCACGCAACTAGGAATAATTCTTTGATATCTACCGCAAACATCACCATGCAATTTGGCGCTGAGCCATTATTTGAAAACATCTCTGCTCAATTTGGCCACGGCAACCGTTATGGTCTAATTGGTGCCAATGGCTGTGGTAAGTCAACGTTTATGAAAATATTGACTGGTGCCCTCACCCCAACGTCTGGCAATGTCTCGATTACGCCTGGTTTTAAGGTTGGTACCTTGAGTCAGGATCAATTTGCGTTTGAAGAATTCAGCGTCGTTGATACCGTAATTATGGGTGATGTTGCACTGTGGAAAATCAAAGAAGAACGTGACCGCATTTATTCAATGGCTGAAATGTCTGAAGAAGACGGCATGCGAGTTGCTGAGTTAGAAAGCGAATTCGCCGAAATGGACGGTTACACCGCGGAAAGCCGCGCTGGTGACATTTTAATTGAAGCGGGTATCGAAGAAGAATATCACTTTGGTTTAATGAAGCAAGTTGCTCCTGGCTGGAAAGTGCGAGTATTATTAGCACAAGCTTTATTTGCTAACCCAGAAATTTTGCTGCTTGACGAACCAACCAATAACTTGGACATTCACACTATTAACTGGCTCGCCGGTGTGTTGAACCAACGCAAAGCGACCATGATAATTATTTCGCATGACCGTCACTTTTTAAACTCGGTTTGTACTCACATGGCTGACATGGATTATGGCGAGCTGCGCGTTTATCCGGGCAACTACGAGTATTTTCTTGAAGCATCAAGCTTAATCAGAGAACAGTTACTGGCTGAAAACACCAAGAAAAGTGAAGAAATTGACGAGCTGCAAGCTTTCGTTAATCGTTTCGGTGCCAATGCTTCTAAAGCGAAACAAGCGAGCTCTCGCGCTAAGAAAATGGATAAAATCAAACTTGATGAAGTTAAAGCATCAAGCCGGATGTCACCATCACTTAGCTTTAAAGCGTCTAAAACTCTGCATCGCCAAGCATTAGTCTTAGAAGAGCTAAGCCATGGTTTTGACGGTGAGAGCTTATTCAAAGATGGTAACCTTATTTTAGAAGCCGGTGCTAAATTAGCGATTATCGGCGAAAATGGAGTGGGTAAAACGACCTTCATCCGTTGTTTAGTCGACGAAATAGCGGCTAATAAAGGTGTTGTAAAGTGGTCTGAAAATGCCAGTATTGGTTACTGTCCGCAAGATAGCAGCAAAGATTTTGATAACGACATGACCATTTTTGATTGGATGTCATTATGGCGTACCCCTAAGCACAATGATTTGATCGTGCGAGGTCTGTTAGGCCGGTTGTTATTCACCGCTGACGATACCAATAAAAAAGTAGCAAGCTGTTCGGGTGGCGAAAAGAACCGCTTGTTGTTTGGCAAGTTAATGATGCAAGATATCAATGTTTTAATCATGGATGAGCCAACCAACCACATGGACATGGAAGCAATCGAAGCACTAAATAACGCCCTTAAAGATTACGATGGTACTTTGATCTTTGTTAGCCATGACCGTGAGTTTGTGTCGTCATTAGCAACCGGTATTATCGAGATAAAAGAGCAAGAAGTGATTCATTTCAAAGGTTCTTACGATGAGTATTTAGCCAGTCGTGAAATGGCCTTGCAAGTAGCTTAGTCATTACCAATAAGCCCCTCAATATCGCAACAGCGTTAAGTTGAGAAGGTATTAAGGCTCTCTTTTTAAGAGGGCCTTTTTTAGCACTGTACTTTCCCTGCCCTAATACTAGTTTGTACCGATTAGCCATACCATTGATCATGCATCGGATGGCGCTACCCGTGTCTTGCCTGTCAGGCGCCTTGGTTGAAATTAGCCCAATTCCCGTATGTTTTTAATACTATAATGCTAGTAAAGGTATATTAATTAATCTAGTATTATTAGATATGATTATGCCCGTGGAAATGAAAATTTGTTTTCGTCTGCTGTGTTAACTTATTCATGTAATCAATTCACTGTTACAGGTTGACTATGTTCGTTTATATTGCACGACAAGCTATTTTGAATCGCCGTCAACAAGTCATGGCGTACGAGTTGTTTTTTCGGGATGGCCCTGAAAATTTATTTCCAAATGATATCGACGCGCATGAAGCGACCTCAAAACTGATTGGCCGTACTCATTTTACCAAAGGAATTCGCCCTATTACGTCAGGTAAGCGGGCGTTGATTAATTTTTCGCAAGAATCTTTACTTAAACGACTGCCATTACTGTTACCACCCGAAGACATTCTGATTGAAATACTCGAAACAGTGCACCCGACCAATTCTGTTTATGCCGCCTGCGTCGAACTTTACCGTGCTGGGTATAAACTGGCCTTAGATGATTTTGTTTATCAACCGCAATGGCAGCGGTTTTTTAAACTAGTTTCCATTATCAAATTCGATATTATGGCCACACCGCTCGATACCATTGCCCCGCTAGTTACCCAACTGCTTAACAACAGCAATATTAAATTATTGGCTGAAAAAGTAGAAACGCGAGCACAATACCACCAGGCGATGGAGTTAGGTTTTCACCTATTTCAAGGCTACTATTTTTGCCAGCCCGAGATGCAGCGGTCCAAAGCTGTTGAATCGAGTGAACGATTAATGTTCTTATTATACAAGGAAACATTGAATAGCCAGCTTGATTACCAAGCGATTAGCGATATTTTGAAGATGGATTCGAGCTTAACGTATAAATTATTGTGCTTTATTAATTCCGGGTGTTTCCCATTAAAACAGCATATTACCAGCGTAAAACAGGCACTAACATACTTAGGAGAGACTCAGATCCGCCGATTAATGTCGATGTTTATTACAGCGATATTAGCCAATGACAAGCCAGCTGAATTAATCAAGATGAGTATGATCCGGGCTAAATTTTGCGAGTTAGTGATTAAAAAAGTAGCGCCAGCACTCGCCGATAGCGCATTTTTAACGGGGATGTTCTCTTTACTTGATTCAATTATTGACTTGCCGATGGTGCAAGTATTGGATCGGGTTCCAGTGCCAGATGAAATTATTGAAACATTACTCGATGAGCATGATATTTCTCAAACACCAATAAGTATGGCATTACGTGCCAATAAGTTACTAGAGTCTGGTAGTTGGCATTTAACCGAACGCGAGGCACAAAAATTACGGATAAGTTTTAAAGTGCTCAGTCAATTTTACCAAGAAGCCATCGTGTGGTCAGAGTTTCTTGGTCAAGCTGACTCCCAATATTCGGTCAAATAAATACCAAGCTAAGCCTACCACTGTCGCTAGGCTTAGCTGAGTCAACCTCTTACAGTGCGCTAGGCTGATTCACAATATTTTCGTCTAGCGGTTGTGGCTGTTCTATCAGTTGTTCGAACGCTTTTAAACGTTTATATACAGACATTAATTCAACAATGGTGGACCAACTAAACACTAAGTAATGCAATGAGCCTTCAACTTTACCAAAAGCCCTAATAATTTGCTGCATGGTGCCAAAGGTTATAATGCCTGCCACGATGGTTGGCGCCAACATGATGTACGGCATAATCGAAGAAAACTGCAAATACGAAATCTTAAATAAATCAAAATACAAGTAATGACGATACATCGTTAAATAATTGGTACGCACATCAACAAACAGTTCTGCCATCGACTGCGGCTTAGCCCGACGAGAGTCGTCTTCGCCCAGAACGAGCTCTTTACGCAACGACGCTTCGGCTCTTTGATTATTAAATTCAAGTCCTGGAAGTTTAACCCCGATTGCGGCTAACAGCACGGTGCCGAACATCGCCGAGATAATAGCAACATAAATCAACACATGCTCAACTTCGCCAAAATATGGCACCTCTTTCACTTGCTTACTTAGCTCCCACAGCAATGGCTGAAAGGCGAGCAATGTCATGATTGAACGTAAAAAAGAGACGCCCAACCGCTCGACAATTTGAGCAAACCGCATGGTGTCTTCTTGCACGCGTTGCGATGCCCCTTCAATGTGGCGCACCTTGTCCCAGTGTTGCATGTAATAGCTGTGCATCGCCGTGCGCCAGCGAAAGACATAATGACGAACAAAAAACTCAAGTAATACCGCAACGACAATGAAAATAGCCGATATTTGACCAAAGACCCACAGGTGGCCCAGTAAGTCTTCAACGGTAACCGTACCAGACTGTGACAGTGCTTGCTGAATCGTATTATAGAAATCGCCAAACCATTCATTGACTTGCAGATCTAACTGGACCTTGTACCAAGTCGCCAGCAAAATAATTACACTGCCGAGCCACGACCATACCTGCCACTGCCTAGCTAAAAAGAAACTACGAAACATATTTTATTTACCTTGTGATTTTTGTGGTAAGCCAACAAAAATTGCTTGTTTAGAAAATGGGATTATTTGTGTGACTAATTTGCTCATCCGCTGCTGATTAACTTGCTGATCAAGACTTAACATTGAACGTAAGTAGTCTGGGCCATCGTAGCGTTGGTAGCTCAGTGCTAACCGCCGCAGCCACGTATTGGGATCTTGCAACCTGAGCTGCTCGGCGAATTTAATGTCTTGCTGGGTGCGGGCAAAGTTTTCTTCTGGCAACTGGGTAATGAACTCAGCAAGTACTTGTTCATAAGCATTGATCATTTCGTCGACTCGCTCAGGAGCAGTGGTAAAACTGGTGATGCTGCGCAATGTATTGTCTTTGTCTAAACGTACTTCAAAAGCGAGCGAATAAATTCCGCCTAACTGATGACGCAGTTTGTTTTTCAGTGCTTTTTGCAACATCGGGTTGAGGCTTGAGATCAAAAAGCTGTCTTCTGGTTGCCAGACCATGGCCGATTCAGCTTTAATGGTTACTGTCGACTTATACTCATGATGCATTGGTTGTGAGGCAATATGACGCCCGCTGGGTAAAGTACTTTGATAGCTATTCAAACTGGCTTTACGCGTAATAGCGCCAAGATAAGGCAATACTTGTTGTTCAATTTGTTGCGGTTTAAGCTCACCGACAATAAACAAAGTAATAGGCTGTTGTTGCAATATTCTAATCGCTGCCACTAGCTGTTCTTGGGTTAATTTATCTAAATCGGCTTGACTCGGCGTTAAGCCAGAGACCGTACCCATTAATCGCTGCTGCACACTTGCTGCTACCGACGGCTGTTTAACAGAACTGACCAATGCCGTTTTTAATTCGCTTATCGCATCTGGTTGTAGCTGCCATTGGCTTTGCTGCGCAAAATACGACTTCATTAAAGGCAATAGATTATCAGATGACGTTTTGGCGGCGAGATCAAGCGTGGTGGTTGTTTGAGCCCACTGCCAATCGACATCGTTTTGCTGTTGCCATAACATTAGTTGACTATTTTCAGCAAAAGGAAGATCGGCCTGATGCCATACTTGCTTGGCCGTTTGGGCCAGCCATGGGCTTAATCCGTCGTTATAATAACCGGCTTGCGATAACGCCTTGAGGTAAAGATCATTGCCCGGCGTTGCTCGATTTAACCATACAACCTTATCGCCATTGGCCAAATTCCACTGTGTAATGCCATCAACTGGGTGACGGTGTTTGCTTAACACCCTCGCATTAGGTAAGCGGTAAGCCGGCCAATCGACCTTAACTGGCGCAAGCTTGACTGGCTTGAAACTTTTTCGCTTAATTGGTGTTAATGCTATCAATTGTTCTAAGCTCACCTGTTGGCGTAATTGCTCAACCTCGGTCGCCGTTGGCAACGTGCGTATTACCCCGCCCGGTAATTGATAAAACAAAAACTGATCTGAGGCGCTAAGCAGTTCAACCAATCGAAGATTTAATGACGCTAAGCTCATTTTGTCGAGCCAGTCTAAAGTTCTTGCTGATTTTACCGCGTAATCTTGCACTACTCCTTCTTGCATTACTGCCGCAGTTAACTTGTCTTCCCATGTCTTAAAGCCACGATTTGGGATCGCAATTTTATTGCGTTCGACAGCCGCTTTGGCTTTTAATTTTAGTGCGTCAAACTCAGCGCGATTAAGCCCGTTACGTTTTAGCCTTGCGACTTCGCGCAGCACCGCTGCAAGACCTTGTTGATGATCGGGTGTTTTTACTGAAATAGCTGCAATTAAACGCTCATTCGTTGGCTCGCTAAACTTAAAATGCACCGATGAAATATTGTCTTGGTATAACTTGCGACTCGCTTGAACCTGCGGCCGAATAAGTTTTCGCAAGAAATAATTTTGTAATCGTTGGTATTCGCCTTCAATGTTACTTTTTGGTAACAGCTCATTACGAAAACCCAATGTCACAGCGGAGGTTGAGCCTTGCGAGTCTTGAACTTGGCCAATCACTAAACCTGGCGTTAAAGGTAGCTTGACATAGTCTCGATTTGGTACCGGTTGTTGCTGCGGGGCGCCAAAGTGATGTTCAATCGCAGTAACCAACTGCTGCTTATCAAAATGACCACTGGCGATTAGTGTCATATTGCCAGGGACATAAAACCGTTGATAAAAATCACGAATTTGCGCTATTGTCACGGCTTTAATATCTTGCTGCCAGCCGATAGTTGGGCGGTCGACGTAACGAGAACCATTTCTGACCAGTACCTTTTTTGCGGTATTAACGCGCTCAGCAACGCCTTTACCGCGGCGCATTTCTTCTAAAACAACCCCACGTTCAATTTGCCAGTCAGCATCTAACAGCTTAGCGCCAAACGCTAAATCACTGAGTAAGGCGACCGACTCTGCAACATTAAGTGCGTCATTGGGCCGAGTCCGAACCATATACTGAGTTTCTGTCTGGCGGGTTAATGCATTGATCTGTAGCCCACTTTTCCAGCCAATGTCATTAAGTAACTGATGGATATCTGTTGGGTGAGCTCTATTGGCGCGAAAAACCATGTGTTCGACAATGTGGGCCATGCCGCGCATTTCATCATCAACCGAACCGGCATTAACCACCAAGCGTAAATTAAACGGATCAGACTTATTAGGACTTGGGTAAATGAGATAACTAAACTGATTTGATAGCTCGTTATGAATAACATTGGGCGTCCATTGCAACTCAGCTGCCTGAGTTGAACAAGATAAAATAAGCCATAAGCTAATCAGCTTAGGTCGCTTTAAAAGCTTGTTACTAAAAATAAAAAATTGCACACTTACTCCATTACTTCTCGCACGAATAACATCAATTCGTACTCGTATTATCGCTTGTGGGTATATTACTAGGAATAACACTCACTGCAACTCAATTTCGATAATCAATAAACAGTTGTTTAAAAAAGTTTCTACTCGAGAAGGAAATTACCCAATTGTGGCCCTACGTTGATATTAATGATTGAAAATTTAACTTGAAATCTACCATCAATACCTACTAGTATGACTGTATACAAACACAGTGGTAATTATTTTGATAGTAACTCCAATACTGATAGAGGCGGGAATTAGCGGTTTTGAATCGCCAGCGGCAGAGTATAGCCAATTAGGATTGAGCCTTGATCAACTGCTAATCGACCATCCTCAGGCGACCTTTTTAGGATTAGCCAATGGCGACTCGATGAATCAAGTGGGTATTTATCATGGTGACATATTAATTGTTGACCGTGCAGTCACCCCGCGACATATGGACGTGGTCGTTGCAACCTATAATGGTAACTTTAGCTGTAAACTATTTGACGAAAACCAGCGTCGTTTATTGTCGGCATCTGAGCATTATCCGCCAATTAATATTGGTGATGGTGATAGTTTTTTAATTGAAGGCGTGGTGATTCGCTCAATTCGGTGCCACCGTGCCAGCAGGTTTAGTGATGTATGCACTGATTGATGCCAACTCATTTTATACCAGTTGTGAAACGGTGTTTGACCCACTTATTCGTCACAAGCCTATTATTGTATTAACCAATAACGACGGTTGTATTTGTGCGGTTAACCGCTTAGCCAAAGAGCTTGGCATTAGCAAGTTTGTGCCTTATTTTAAAGTAAAAAAACAATGTCAGCAGCTTGGCATTGTTGTGCGAAGTTCTAACTATGAACTGTACGCCGATTTGTCCGCCAATATGATGCAAGTGATTAGTCGATTTTCTGATGATCAATACATTTACAGCATTGACGAGTGCTTTTTATATTTCAATAATTATCATAATGTTATAAATGATTTCAAATCGTACGGTCGTCAAATTCGCCGCACCGTATATCAAGAAACCCGCCTACCCGTTTGTGTTGGCATTGGCCCTACCCCCACATTAGCCAAGGCGGCTAATCACGCCGCAAAATCATTAAAAAAATATGTTGGGGTTGCTGTGATTGACAATGAAAATATTCGCCGGCAGATCTTAGCTGCAATGACTGTTGATAAGGTGTGGGGGATCGGTCGTAAACTAACGGCGAAACTTAACGCCGCCAATGTTTATACCGCGCTCGATTTAGCCAAGCTGCCCCCTAAATTAGTTCGGCAAAACTTTAGCATTGATATTGAACGAACCGTGCGAGAACTCAATGGTGAAACCTGTATTCGCTGGGATGAGGTCAAGCAACCGAAGCAACAAATATATTCAACCCGCAGTTTCGGTCAACGTGTTTTTGAACAGACTCAATTACGTGAGGCGTTGTGTCAGCATGGCGCTATTGCGGCAAAAAAATTGCGGCAGCAGCAAAGTTTAGTTGCTACCTTAATGATTTTTGCCGCGAGCTCTCCTTTTGACGAACGACCAATTGTGCGTAAAAAACTCCACCGTTTTGTGGTGCCAACCAATGATACTGGCGTGATCTTAGCGGCGATTAGTGATGCTATCGCGACTTTATTTATCGCTGGTGTGCCTTTTTATAAAGTCGGAATTGGTTGTCTTGAACTAATTGATGAAAAATATTGGCAGCATGATCTGTTTGCGACCAGCAATGATAACCCTAAATTAATGCAGTGCTTAGACGAAATTAATGGCCGTTATGGCCGTGATGCAATCAAAAATGCCGCGCAGGGATTTGAACAAAAATGGGCAATGCGAAGAGAGTTTTTGTCGCCAAATTATACCAACGACTGGCGGGCTTTACCGAAAATACACTGTCAGTAAGCTATGGACTGGCATGACGAAATATCACCTCATTTCGTCAAACGTACTCTTACCGAGCATTTGATGCTTAACTATCGGTAAGAGTTGAACCGCATTGGTTAATCGATACTTTAGCTATTCTCAGGCAGCTAACAAGATCATGAACTTAATGTAATTAACGGTATAACGAGGCATATTGCCCAATAAAACCGCCCGCATAATTGGATGTTTCAAGCCCAGTATATTCCTGTGTATTCTAACGAGTGTCGGAGGGAGGCAGACTAAGGTATAATCATTTTTTCGGTAGGGTTTACGGTGACTTAATATTTGCTTCTCTAGCTAGAAAATGACCTTACGAGGATGCTATTTAAATCATCCCTGTTTCATCTTTATGTTTTTTATGGATTTTCACTTTAACATGCAATATTCACGCGTTTTTATCGATGATATTAGTTATCAACTAGCCCCCCGCATTATTTCCAGCGTAGAACTCGAGAACAGGCTTGAGCCTGTCTACAAAGCGCTGCGTATTCCCAAGGGGCAACTCAAGGCTTTTACCGGTATCGTGGAGCGGCGTTGGTGGAATGAAGGCTTTCGCTATTCCGATGGTGCCATTGCGGCGGCGAAAAAATGCCTCAATAAAACCAAATTTGATATTAAAGACATTGGTGCAATCATATATACCGGCGTCTGCCGTGAGGCTTATGAACCTGCTACTGCTTGCCGTGTTGCGGCCAAACTTGGCGCCAATAGCCATACGGTGGTTCATGATATTAGCAATGCTTGTTTAGGGGCGCTTAACGGTATTATCGATGTCGCCAATCGCATTGAACTGGGCCATATAAAGGCGGGTTTAGTGGTTTCTTGTGAATCGGCCCACAGCATTGTTGAAAGCAGTATTGAACATTTGTTAGCAAACCCGACGATGGCAGTATTTGCCGATACCTTGGCGACATTAACGGGTGGCTCTGGCGCAACCGCTATTTTGCTGACCGACGGCTCATTTAGCAAAGATCAAGGTTATCAGTCTCTTAGCGGCCATAAGTTATTAACAGTGACCAGTCGAACCTCGACCCAAGATTTCGAAATATGTCATTGGGGCATGGAGCCTGTCGCGCCAGGACTTTATAAAGAAGTGATGACAACCGATGCTGCACTGTTGCTTAAAAAAGGCATGGCACTGGGCAATGTTACTTGGCAAGATTTCTTAGTTGAATCAAACTGGCAAGCCACTGATGTGGATAAATTAATCAGTCATCAAATTGGATCGGTAAATCGCAGGCACGTGCTGGAACAATTAAAAATGAGCGAACAACAAGACTTCATTACCTTTCCAACACTTGGCAACATGGGCACCGTATCGTTACCGATCACCGCCGCAATTGCGACCGAGCAAGGCGCATTGAACAAAAATGACAAGG
>Ga0209396_1001133_pt1 | contig 30333 bp, 19 predicted proteins | sample GOMGulsemesocosm_6_FD_184638 | JGI IMG/M metagenome (GOLD analysis project Ga0209396, IMG submission 184638) | Methane-oxidizing microbial communities from mesocosms in the Gulf of Mexico - GOM8C Gulf of Mexico (SPAdes) (version 2) | ecosystem: Environmental > Aquatic > Marine > Cold seeps... | reverse complement strand
GTTTTACATGCTCTGACATACACTATTTAATCACAAAATACTATTTCACAAATATCTCATACAAAGCGATCACAAGGTATATCAGCACATTCACTTACGTTGAAAGTATCCCTGATTTTTCAAAAGCAGAGTTAAACAGAATACTTCTCACCCATAAATCATTAATAAGTAATCGTCGCGTCACATATCACAAAAAGTCTAAGTTATTTAAATATAGAAGTGCCATTTTGGGAAAATATTCAATTTCAAATAATATTAATAAAATATTGAAATGGCTAATAAAAAATAAAAAAATCAACGTTGCTTATTCAACACTAAGAAGATTTATTTTGAAATCTGGGGCTCCTCTTCCAAAAAATTCGTCTATTTATCATAGATATGCTGGCGTGTTATTAAACAAATTCAAACAATGTCAAAGTTATACTAAAACCCATATTTGGTTTGTAGAATTGACAAGAATAAAAATTAGTTATTCAACAGTTAGACGATTGATATATAAGGTATAAATATGAAAAAACAAAACAGTGCTGCAAAGTCTAATTATCAAAATATTAGGAAAAAAATTTGGTTAGCTATCAAGAGAGCACATCAAGATAAAAAAATTGGCTCATTAAACACCGTGTCTACTTATACATCGAGCATAGCAATGTTTGCAAATTACTTGATGGATAATGCATTCTTAATCGGAGGGGGTGATGATACACGCGCATCTTTTTCTACATTATTAAAGTTTGCCGATAGGGATATTGTCACGGATTATTTAAAGAAAAAAATTGAAAATAAATGCTCAATTAAAGGTTTAGAGTTAGATGTTCAGGCATTAAACTTTTGGTTCAACGACCTGAAATGTTACAAATTTATTCAAAATCAAGATAAAAAAAATAGAACCGATAATAATCTGGGAGAAAATTTACGCTTATCTGAAATACTAACAAGAATGAAAGAGCTAGATAACGATTCTTTAATTCAGTTTTTAGCTCATAATAAGCCAAGTCACTTATCTAAAAATTATTCGAAAGAGCAAATAGAAATAATAATGAATCATGTTAGCCCTAAAAATGCGTTCGCAATAAAATTATGTTGGCTAACAGGGATTAGGGTGCACGAACTATTAACCATTCGAAGACTTAATGAATGTGCCCCTTCGTTCAGAAAACTTAGTAGTATCAAAAAAATGGCAGAACAATTTAAGTTCCTAGGCTTAAATGGAAAACTATATGTAGTGAAAGGGAAAGGTGGTTTGATTCGAGTAGTAAACATCCCTTCTGATATTGCTGAAGAGTTAGAAACTTTACGACTACAGTCTAAGTATATTATAAAAGACCGTCATATAAATTATCCTTCTTTGTACAATATCGGCGGTGGAAATGCATTATCAAAATCATTTGCAAGAGCGAGCAAATGTTGGTTGGGTTGGTCAAAGGGTATTCATTCACTCAGGCATGACTATGCAAAAAAACGCTTAAAAAGAGTTTTCAATCTCACCGGAAATTATAACTTGGCGCGCGCAGTCGTGTCTCAAGAATTAGGCCATTTTAGATTAGCCATAACTGATGTCTATTTGTATTAAAAAGGTATAGCATCAGATTTAAATAAATATCATTTAATAACTTACATACCTGCTAACAAACTCCTTAAAACTATGGCGACATCATTAAAAAATGGGATAGAATTTTCATTGTAGAAATAAATCGTCATTATAATAACCTGTTGATATAACTATTATACAAATAAATCATTCCTGAACGATTTACTAACTACATATAAATATATAATTTATTTATCTGACTTCTCAAATTTTATTTTTTGGACACTTACTGGACTAATACCTAATTCTTTAGCAACATTACGAATTGACAAACCTTGATCTAATAAATCCCAAACCGGCTGACGTTCAATAGTGTTGGGCTTGCCTTTATATTTTCCTGTTAGTTTTGCTTTAGCGATGCCCTCTTTTTGTCTTTCCAAAATCATCTCTCTTTCAAACTGATAAACCGCCCCAAGAAGTGCCAACATTAGATTGTTGATCGGGTTCGACGAGTCATGACTAAAAATCAAATTTTCTTTAGAAAAGTGAATAGTCACCAGCTTGTTGTTAAAAAATTTAATCAACTCTATAAGATCTGAAATATTTCGAGCTAAACGGCTAATGTCGTGAACCAACACTATATCCTCTTCCCTTGCATAATCTTTTAATTGATTAAGTGCCGGTCTTTCAGTATTAGATCCTGAGCATTTATCTTCGAATCTTTTATCTAACTCAATACCATCTAATTGACGAGCTGTGTTTTGATCTATTGTTGATACACGGATATAACCTAACTTCATTTCACTGCCTCATTTAACTTCTTAAACAAGACTGTAACTGTAAAAGTTAAACGCGCAACGGACGTTAAATGAATCAAGTTTAAGGGATTTGGAGTGTTACAGTTTGGCTGTACCCAAATAAAGGCTTTATATAGATTATTGATTAAAAATAAAAGTCCATCAGAGCGACGGAATTACACATAGTTTAGCGAGCCCACGTCATACTTATAGCTATTACTCATAAAGTAGCTTATTCACTTGTGCCATATCCGCTAATTAAGGGCTCTCATCAAACGATAAACCGGACATTAACATCAAGTATTACCTTTTGTCTTCTTTTCGCTATTAGCTGACATTTTTGGATTGATTTTCAATGCTGATTTTTTGTTAAAAGAACGATCCTAACTACCCTACTCCCTAATGTCCACTATCTTCAAGAATAGCTGACATTAGGTTATATACTCTAAGGCGCTAACGCCCCCTGAGCTTATTAGAAATTCTCATTTAGGGAAGTAACAACCTAGCCACAATATCAATATCTCAGCTCTATTAAGTAGCTAAGCTTATATTCTATTAATATAACTTTATTTGAGGTTCAATACGAAAATCGAGTAATATAGTTGCAATATAATAATGTCTCCTTAAGTTAACTATAGTTAAAACTATGACGTTTAAAAAAAATTCTATTCCTAATACAAATATCCAAGTTAGTGAGCTTGGTTTAGGTTCAGCTTCTATTGGAAACCTTTACCAGCAAATATCGGATGAAGAAGCTTATAATACAATTAGCCTTTCATTACAGTATGGGATGAATCTGATTGATACCGCCCCTTATTATGGCATGGGACTAAGTGAAAGAAGGATTGGAGATGGTACAAGAATAATCCCCTCTTCTGATTATGTACTATCGACAAAAGTTGGTCGATTATTAATTCCAAGTGATAAAGTCTCGAATATTGATAACTACTGCAACCCTATGCCTTTTGAGCCTAAATTTGATTATTCTTATGATGGTATTATGCGCTCTTTCGAAGATAGTATTCAAAGGCTAGGACACTCAAAAATAGATATCCTTTATATACATGACATTGACAAGACTACTCATGGAGAAAATTACGAATATCATTTTAGAATGGCAATGAATAGTGGCTATAAAGCATTAGATGAACTACGTTCAGCTGGCTTAATTCAAGCAATTGGCCTTGGCGTAAACGACTATCATGTATGTGAAGAAGCAATGAAGCATGGAGATTTCAATTGTTTCCTTTTAGCAGGAAGATATACCTTGTTAGAACAAGGTGCTTTGCAAACGTTTCTCCCTAAGTGTGAAAGTAAAAACATTTCAGTCATCCTTGGAGGCCCATATAACTCAGGTATTCTTGCTACAGGAGTGAAAGACTCAGGTAGAGCTTTACATTACAACTATAAACAACCACCTAAATCAATTGTTGAAAAAGTAATCGAACTGGAAAAGATTTGTGACTATTTTTCTATCCCTCTGGCCGCAGCAGCACTACAATTTCCGCTTGCACATCCTTCAATTGTCAGCGTCGTTGTTGGTTTGAATTCTGTCTCTCAGGTAGAAAGTACTATCGCTAACTATCAAACAATAATCCCAAAAGAGTTTTGGCAAGCTCTGAAAGATAATTCTCTGATACTTGAAAATTCCCCCACGCCAGACTGATATGAATTTATCTAGATTAAGGGGAATTATATTATTAACTACGGCGTATTAATAAAAGTGCTCGTTTAATTATGTTTTCAACTGTAAAGCCAAAATAATTTAACAAGTCTTTTCCTGGTGCTGACTCTCCAAAAGTAGACATTCCAATAACATCACCTTCAAATCCTACATATTTTGCCCAATAGTCCTTATGGGCTGCTTCAATTGCTAATCGTTTTGTTATCTCTTTAGGCAAAACAGATTCTTTATAAGCATCATCTTGCTGATCATAAAGATCTGTTGAAGGCATAGAAACAACACGAACAGAGATTCCTTGAAGCGTTAAAGTATTGGCCGCTTCGATAGCTATACTGACCTCAGACCCTGTAGCAATTAAGATAATATCAGGCACAGAAGAACATTCTTGAAGAATATATGCTCCTTTTGATATATTGCTAACTTGCTCTGGGCTTTTCCCTATCGTCGGTAACCCTTGTCTACTAAAAATAAGAGATGTAGGACCATCTTTACGCTCAATTGCATATTTCCAGGCCACTGCTGTTTCTGTGGCATCACACGGCCGCCAAGTAGACATATTGGGAGTCATTCGAAGGTTAGCTAATTGCTCCACTGGCTGATGAGTTGGACCGTCTTCCCCCTGCCCGATTGAATCATGAGTATAAACGAATATATTCTGAATCCCCATCAATGCTGACATGCGTACAGCATTGCGCGCATACTCCATAAACATCATGAATGTTGCACCATAGTTAATAAAGCCACCATGTAAAGAAATGCCATTCATGACCCCACTCATGCCAAACTCTCTAACGCCATAGTAAATATAATTACCTGCGGCATCATCTTGAATACCTAGTGATTTAGACCATAAAGTAAGGTTTGAACCTGCCAAATCAGCAGAGCCGCCTAGCATTTCTGGTAATACAGCACCAAATGCTTCAATTGTATTTTGAGATGCTTTTCGTGAAGCAATATTTTCCGATTTAGCTTGAGTATCAATAATAAATTTTTCAGCCATATTGCTAAATTCAGATGGTAATTCTTGATCAATTACACGACGAGTAAATTCTTTAGCTAATACTGGGTACGCCTCTGTATATTTAGAAAACTTGTCTTTCCACTCTCTTTCTAGCATCTCGCCTTTATCTATACTGCTCCACTGTTTTTGAATTTCGGCAGGTATTTCAAAGGGTGCATGCGGCCAATTTAAAAACTCACGTGCAGCAGAAATCTCAACATCACCTAGAGGAGAGCCATGACAGTCATGACTTCCTGATTTATTAGGTGAGCCGAAACCTATAATAGTTTTGCAGCATATTAACGTCGGTTTATCCGTTATTGACTTTGCTAACTCAATAGCTTCGGCTATCGAACTTGAGTCATGTCCATCAACATCACTAATTACATGCCAACCATACGATTCAAATCTAGCTGGTGTATTGTCAGTAAACCAACCTTCCACATGTCCATCAATTGAAATACCATTATCGTCCCAAAAAGCAATAAGCTTTCCTAAACCTAAGGTACCAGCAAGAGAACAAACCTCATGTGATATGCCCTCCATTAAACAACCATCACCAAGAAAACAATAGGTAAAGTGATCGACTATGTTAAATTCTTCACGGTTAAATTGAGCAGCTAAGGTTTTTTCTGCAATCGCCATGCCTACAGCATTAGATACACCAGCTCCTAGTGGACCTGTCGTTGTCTCAACACCTTCGGTATAACCATACTCTGGATGCCCTGGCGTTTTTGAATGAAGTTGTCGGAATTCCTTTAAATCATCAATAGATAGGTCATAACCCGACAAATGAAGAAGTGAATAAATCAACATTGACCCATGACCATTTGAAAGAACAAAGCGATCTCTATTCACAAATTTAGGATTTTTGGGGCTATGTTGTAAAAAATCCATCCATAAAACTTCAGCAATATCAGCCATTCCCATTGGCGCGCCAGGGTGACCAGATTTAGCCTTTTGAACAGCGTCCATACTTAAAGCACGAATAGCATTTGCACGATCTTTACGTGTATACATGAGATTTCCTTGATAGAGCAAAGTAATCTGACTATGCTCTTTTATTAGTTAATGATTTACGGTAACTGCTATTGGTTAGCTGCCAACAATAGATATTTTTGATACCTAGATGCTAAAGCATCAACATTGCCAGCAATAGGTGAATAAGTGCTTTCCTTTTTAGACGCTAGAACTTTTTGCGCTGTAGAAACATCTGGGAAAACACCCACCGATACTGAAGATAAAATCACAGAGCCTAAAGCACAGGCTTGATCAGATTCAACTACATGGACTGGCATATTCAAGGCATCAGCCATAGTTTGCATCACAAAAGGTGATTTTTTAGCAACTCCACCGACCGCGATGACTTCATTGATTTCTACACCGTTTTCTCTTAAATGCTCTAGAATACGTTTAGAACCAAATACAGTCGCTTCCACCAAGCTCTTAAAAATTTCAGGGGCTGATGTACCTAGATTAAAACCCGTCATAGCGCCTTTTAAAGACATGTTAGCATGAGGACTTCTACGACCATTCCACCAATCAACTGCAATTAGCTCGGTTGATATTATTTTTTGAGCCTCAATATTTAAATGTGCTATCAAGCTATCGTCTAAAAAGGAAGTTAAATTAAAGGAGTCTTTAATAAGCTCTTTATCTTTTAAGTTCTCTAGTGGCCACATTAAGATATTTTTAAACCAAGCATAGATATCACCAAAAGCAGATTGACCAGCTTCTAAACCTATCATTTCAGGGATAATTGACCCCGATGCTTGTCCTGAAATACCCTCAATCGCATTATTAACTTTATCTTTAGAGACAACAGCTAAATCGCAAGTAGAGGTTCCAATGACTTTAAGTAAAGTTCCTGATTTTATACCACCTCCAATAGCACCTGCGTGAGCATCAAGCAGACCTACACAAATTTTGACATCTTCTGTAAGGCCTAGTTTATCTACCCAATTTTTACATAAACTCCCTGCAACCTGATCTGAAGTATATGTATTTATAGAAAAAGTTTCTTTTATACGGGTTAGTTCTGGACTAAGTAAAGAGAAAAACTCATCGCTGGGTAAACCATTCCAATCGTCATGCCACATCGCTTTATGCCCTGCGGCACATTGACTTCTTTTTAAATTCTCAGGACGAGTATTACCTGTTAACTCACCAGTGATCCAATCACAATGCTCAACCCAAGAAGTGGTTGATTTCATCACATCGGCTGAATTTCTTGTTAAGTAGAGTAGCTTTGACCAAAACCATTCTGGTGAATATGTTCCACCACAATATTTAGTATAATCAACACCTCCCCAGCATTTACTCAGTTTTGTGATCACATCAGCTTCTTTTGTGGATGTATGGTCTTTCCATAAGAAAAACATAGCATCAGGGTTTTCTGAATATTCAGGCGTTAATGACAACGGCACCCCTTCAATATTCACAGCTATGGGTGTTGATCCTGTTGTATCAACCCCCATAGCGACCACAGATTTTTTTTCTTCTTCTGACAATGAAGCGAGTAATTCAACAAGTGCTGACTCCATTCCTTCTAAATAATCCAAAGGATGTTGGCGAAATTGGTTATTACTCGCGTCACAATACAGTTTTTTTGACCATCTTGAATATTTAGCTTCCGTTGAGTTAAGTACCTCACCACTAGTTAAATTAACTAATATGCACCTAAGAGAGTCAGAACCGAAATCTACTCCAATGCTAAGTTTTTCATCTTTCATTCTATTGCCCTACGCTTCAATTACTGGTGTTCCAGCAAGTTGAACTTTCATACCTTGAGTTAATGCCATTGTAGTTAATACAGTAGTAACTTCACCAAGGCTCTCTTCAGGTACATAAGCCACTGTAATATGATTACTTTGATGCCCTGCCATAAGTTCATCACGGTCAATACCATCAAGTGTTACATTCATTAATGGCCAAACAGCTGTGGTGGAATCTAATCGTCTTTGATATTCAGCCTCAGGTAACTCAAAAGCTTTACCGGTTCCGATATGTAAATAAACATCTAAACCAACATAATGTGCTCTTGCCCAGATGAACGCGCCTTTTTTACATTGACCTGAAATGGTAGAGCCGCCTTTTTGAAAGTACATTGCCGGCTGGCGATGACCAATAGCTCCTTTAATACCACCTTTTAAATGCTCAAAAGGTACGTTGCCAGAAATTTCAAAGTCCCAATAGAAGGTTCCTTCGAATTCAGAGCCCCAACGGATATCATGCAAGGTCGTTTCTGAAGGTAAAGTCATCGATTCAAGAATTCTAAATAGCATCATTTGAGGAATAGCTGTGCCCATATCAACTTCATTAATACAAGGTATTGGTTTTCCTGGTTCTATAATTTTCCCATCAACATCTGGTATAGGGAAACGAATTGAAGAGCCAATAGCACCTTCTGCAAAATCAGATGCAGCACAAACATCCTTCAGTCCTTGCTGGTATTGAACCCCCACACAAGATAATCCAAAACGTTTATACACACGTGCCATCGCAATGAGCATTGCACATTGCTCAAAAACTTGTGCTCTTGTCAGCTCAGTTTTATCATCAGTACCAAACCTAAAATCCATACCTTGGTCAATATAAAACTGTAAACATTCTTCTCTCAAGCTTTGCGGTACCAAACTCATTTCATAAACAAGCATAGATTGAGAAAGACTCTCAAGTGGCATACCAATTCGACATAATGATTCTTGAGGGAAAACACCATTTATCATCCCCATACAGAAGCTATCAAAAAGCCCCATAATTTCTTTATTTTCTAGTACCCATTCACCTAAAAATTGGCCTAGTTTCCCTGCTTCAGTATTAAAAAAAGTAGAGTCTTTCGATTGATCTACAAGATATGAAGTATCGTGAATAATTTCACCTGTCTCAAACCATTGACTCAAACCCGTGTAAAAGAAATCATCATCAAAGTTTGCAGACCAAAGACGAGAATGTTCACGCTGTAAACTCGTTAATGAACCACCTAAGTTCAGCGCACCAACAAGACCAGGCCAAGTACCATCAAAGTTAGCTAAAATTAATATAGGACCCTTATGTTCCACTAATGATGGCGCTATATGATGAGAATATTCCCAAGAGGTTAACAGTACGATTACAGGTAAATCAGAAGGGATCTTTGCAAATACATCAGAGCCTTTGCGTTGTCCATCAATAAAACCATGACCAATATTTTCATCAAAATCATGCGCTCTTAACGATTTCTTTCCCATCTTTTCAAATAAAACACGAGAAAGTTTATCTTCGAATTCTTCTTGCACATCCCAACAGGCTAAGTTTGCTGAATCTCTTAAATCACCATTAGTAAGAACCAGAACTTCATCTTCTTTAACTTCGATCTTATTTTTTTTCTTCGGAAGGTTTATTTTAGTATTTAAATTCAATTCATTGGGCATATTCATAACTTCTCCTACGGTTTCTAGTAATAGTTAATACTCAATAGTTTTAATATCAAACATCAACTCATGAAAATTTAAATATAAATTATGTTTTCATATTTATATTTGCATGCTAACATTGAATTCATATAAAAAACAAGGTTTCAAATAAAAACAACTGAATTGCTTTTATAAAGCACTGGCTTCATAATATGTTCTAAATTTAACCCTTTAACTGAAGGCTCTATCTGAAAGTTAAGGCAACGAATAAGCTGATTAAATTTTGTTACTGTGTGAAAGTGACTGAATAAAGCTCTCTTAGGGAAATATTATGGAAAAAGAAAAAAAACGAACATATCAAGCGCCAGCGTTAGTAAAGGGATTGGAAATATTAGAGTTATTAGCTGAGGCTAGAACACCACTCTCTTTAACTCAGATAACAGAGCAATTAGGAAAAGGTAAGGGCGAGCTATTTAGAATGTCGGCTGTGCTGGAAGAGCGAGGCTATCTAGCTAAGAACGCTGGTTCTGATAATTTACACCTTACCAGTAAACTTTTTGAGTTAGGTATTAGTGTTCCACCTATAGGAACATTAATTGAAGCTGCATTCCCAATTATGCATAAACTTTCAATGACTATAATGCAAGCCTGTCATATAGCAGTACCAAACAAAGACAATATGGTAGTAATTGCTAGTATTGAAAGTCCATCAAATGTTGGAATGTCAGTTAAATCTGGGCATGTAATGAAACTATATGAGTCTGGTTCAGGTTTGCTGTTCCTATCCAAAATGTCAGCAGAAAAAAGAAATGAATTGTATTTGAGCTTTCACAAACTTAATGAAAAATTCGACGAAGAAAAGTGCAAATTATCCGTTGATAAAATTAAAAACAAAGGTAATGCAAGAGTAGACAGTCCAATTACCAACTGTCTTGTGGATATTTCATTTCCAATTTTATTACCCGAAACAGATCACGTTGTAGCATGTATTACAGTCCCTTTCTTGAAGGGTAGTAATACCATTATGACGATAATTGAAGCAGAAAAACATGTAAAAAAAGCCGCCGAAGAGTTGTCGGAACTTAGCAGGAGTTACGCAGGTTTTTAGCTCTCTTTTGGTGGCATATTGAACAGATGAATCCAATTTTATTTGGGGACTCTGTTCTTATATTCACTAAAGGAGAATTAAATGATACACACATTAGAACGTTTAAGCCAAATGTCCATGGTAGTTGCTGACACTGGGGATATTGAAGCTATAAAACGTTTTTCACCCGAAGACGCTACTACCAACCCATCACTTTTACTTAAAGCTGCGCAGTTAGATGTCTACGCTCCTCTACTCTTACAAGCAATTGAATCCGGAAAATCCGCTCGTTCTGACAAAAAAGAGCAAGTAGAGTATTCCTGTGACAAGCTATCAGTATTGATTGGTAAAGAAATTACTAAAGTTGTACCAGGTAGAGTTTCTACAGAAGTAGATGCAAGGCTATCGTTTAATACTCAAGCGAGTATTAATAAAGCCTTATCTCTAATAGAAATGTATGAAGAGATAGGTGTAAAACGCGAAAAAATACTAATTAAACTAGCCGCAACATGGGAAGGAATAAAAGCAGCTGAATTCTTAGAACAGCAAGGAATTCAATGCAACCTAACGTTATTGTTCAACTTTGCACAAGCTCGTGCTTGCGCTGAAGCTAATATTTTTCTCATTTCTCCTTTTGTAGGTCGGATATATGACTGGTTCAAAAAAGAACAAAATGTCGAGCATATTGAAATTGAGAATGATCCAGGTGTTCAATCAGTTGTTGATATCTATAATTATTATAAATCAAAAAATTACTCCACAGTCGTCATGGCAGCTAGCTTTAGAACAAAGGAACAAGTTTTAGCTTTGTCTGGCTGTGATCGTTTAACTATTAGTCCTAATATTTTAGAGCAACTTGAAGACCCCTCTATTGCATTTACAAAAAAGCTAAATTATGAAGGTGAAATCAGTCTAAAAGAAAAGAGTATCAATGAAAGTCAATTTCGTTGGGCACTCAATCAAGATGCAATGGCTACTGAGAAACTCGCTGAAGGTATTAGGTTATTTGCAGTCGATCAAGAAAAACTTGAATCTATTATTGAAGCTAAACTTTAAACCAGTTTTTCGACTTCTAAAAATTAACATACTTCAAATAAACATATACTTCTTGGATAAGGCACGATCATATATTTATATATGATCGTGAATTTACAACAATGAACAAAATAGAAAATTCAATTAACAATACTACCGCTTGGCAGAACGTTACTGACCATGCAAATAAAATGAAAAATCTGCATATGTCAGGGCTATTTAATGCCGACCCACATAGATTCAATAACTTCTCTATAAAATTAGCCCCTTTTTTATTAGATTATTCTAAAAACTTAATAACAAACGAAACAATGTCACTGTTAACGGAGCTGGCCAAAGCGTCAAAAATTGAAGAGTGGCGTAAAAAAATGTTCACAGGGGAAAAAATAAATAGTACCGAAGATCGCGCAGTGCTTCATACCGCTTTGCGTAATCGTACATCCTCATCTCTATACATTGAAGGAAAAAACATATCTGATGAAGTACAAAAAGCACTAAATAAAATGAAGTCATTTAGTGACCGAATTCGTCAAGGATTATGGAAGGGATATTCAGGGAAACGGATTACAGACGTTGTTAATATAGGGGTCGGTGGTTCAAATTTAGGCCCACAAATGGTCACTGAGGCGTTAAAGCAGTATAGTGATAATAGTGTTAGTGTACATTACGTTTCAAATGTTGATGGAACTCAGATAGCCAATATCTTAAGGCCATTAAATCCTGAAAGTGTACTATTTATAATTTCCAGTAAAACATTTACCACAACAGAAACCATGACAAATGCTAACACCGCAATGAAATGGTTAACGGCATCTTCTTTCGATCAAACAGCCATAGCTAAACATTTTGTTGCGGTGTCAGCCAACAAAGAGAACGCTATTTCTTTTGGTATTGATGCGGAAAATATATTCGATATGTGGGATTGGGTTGGTGGAAGATTTTCATTATGGTCTGCAATCGGACTACCAATTGCAATTGATTTAGGGTTTGAACGTTTCATTGAATTACTTGAAGGTGCTCATGAACTAGATCAGCATTTTTGTAACGCACCTATTCAAGAAAATGCACCAATCATTCTTGCTCTATTAAGTATTTGGAATTGCACATTTTTAGGTGCACAATCTCAAGCCATTTTACCGTATGACCAATCTCTTCACATGTTATCAGCTTATATGCAGCAAGCTGAAATGGAAAGCAACGGTAAGTCAGTCAATTGGAATGGAACAAATATAGATTACAATACGGTTCCTTCTATTTGGGGCGGGCTTGGTATTGACGGGCAACATGCCTTTTATCAATACCTTCATCAAAGTAGTAATATCGTACCTGCAGACTTTATTGGCTCCAAAAAAAGTATCACCCCTGTGCAAGATCATCATGAAACATTGATGGCCAACTTTTTCGCCCAAACTCAAGCGTTAATGCAAGGGGTTAATGAACAGCAAGTTAGAGACGACTTGAAAGCAAAGGGACGTACAGAAGAGTATATTGATAAAATAGCTCCACACAAAGTCCATAAAGGAAATAGGCCGACAAATACAATCTTAATGCAACAAATTTCACCACGAACACTGGGGAGTTTAATTGCTTTGTATGAACACAAAATTTTTGTTCAAGGCATTATTTTACAAATTTGTTCATTCGATCAGTGGGGCGTAGAGCTGGGAAAGGGATTAGCAAATGAAATTCGAAAAGAACTTAAATCAGGAACGGTTAATAAAAACCATGACAGCTCGACTAAAGGTTTAATAGACAGTTTCATGGAAGTATAACTATTTTACTTATTAAAAAGGGGCTGTGTATTACACAGCCCCTTTTTAGCTAGATGTTATTATCATTTAAAACTTCAATTTCACCTATTTAATGACGCCCTTTTTCAATAATATATTGCCATATAAGCGCCTTTCCCCTGTACTAACAACTAAATAAGCTTGCTCGACACGACGATAAAATTCGAATCGTTCTATGCTAGCATTAGTATTTTCACCTTCACCCGCAGTCGTTATTATGTCCTGAAACTCGTTAGTAATTTCAGGAAAGCTATCACCTTCACACACCGCCATGGTTGAACCTGGTTTTTCGACATATTGATCTAATGGCAATACTGACATGACACTTTTTAATGCGTCTGTTGCAGACACACCTTCTAAACGCACCAGTCGTTGAGCACAACGTGTGGCAGGAAAATTTGCATCAACGATTGCAACTTCATCACCATGTCCCATTGCACTCAAGTGCATGAGCAACTCAGGGCCAAGTAAAGGGTCGATATTTTTTAGCATATATATTCCTTAATTTTATTCTAATTGATCACGATGAGCTAACTCAGGAAACTGTTCAGTCTGTCGTGTCTGACAATCGAGATATATTCGAGACTGAAACACCTAAGCTAATAAAAGTATTCATTAAAAAAGTATCTATAATTATTCCTTTAAGATTCAGCTCTTAAATCTTGTAAAAGCAATGCATTTTCTTCAATGGTTTTTCCATCAAGTTTCATTTGATGAATAATCACGGCAGTAATTACAAATCCAACAGCAGGTATGAGTGTAAAAATTGTTAAAATTCCAGACACCGTATTTTCAGATTGAGCAACCCCGCCACTTTGATATCCATAGACAGATAATAAGTATGTTGCCGATGCGCCACCTATGGCTAAACCTACTTTCAAAGAAAATAATGTGAACGACGAAATTAAACCATCAAGTCTACGTTTATTCTTCAGTTCACCGTAATCAGTGACTTCAGCCATTGTTGAGAAAATTAACGGAGCCATCATTTGATTAAAGAATCCAACAAAAAATTGAGTGACTAAAATTACTACGATTTGGCTTGGATAAATAAAATAAGTTCCAAATGAGAGCACTGCACTTATCATACATAACAAAACCCAAGCCCTTTTTTTACACATTACTTTTGTTAAACGATCTGCAAAAGCACTACCAAACATACCTCCAATCATCCACAAAGATAAAAACAGAGAAACCATAGTTGCGGCATTATCGGCATAATAAGTAAGATAATATATCCCACTAGTCGCTTTAATCGTTTGAGCAGATACAAGAACCAGTACCGCCAAACCTAATAAACGCCATTGACCATTTTTGAAAACTTGCTCTATATCACTTTTGAAATCACTTGGCCCTGTATTAACGGGTTTGACACGCTCTTTAGTAGAAGAAAAACAAATTATAAATAGTACAATAGATAACACTGCCATCACCATCATTGCCTGCTGATAGCCAAGTGCTTTGTCGCCATTACCTAATATATCGGCTAAAGGTAATACACATGCAGTAATGATTAAACCACCGCCCGTTGCGGCAACAAACCGATAAGAGTTTAAAGATACTCTCTCTTTGGGATCAGCAGTCATTACACTACCTAATGCAAAATACGGGATATTAGTCGCAGTAAAAAGCACCATCAGCACAGCATAAGTGACATAGGCATAGATTGTTTTTCCTTCCATACCTAGGTCTGGAACTGTAAAAACAAGTACCGATGCTATGGCATACGGAACACAAAGAAATAACAAAAATGGGCGATATTTACCCCAACGAGAGTTGTTTCTATCTACCCAAGCTCCCATTAAAGGATCTGTGACGGCATCAAATATTCTAACAAAAAGAAATATTGCGGTAACAGTGGCAGCATCTAATCCATACACATCGGTATAATAAAACGCAAGCAACAATACTACTGATTGATAAACAAAGTTTCCCGCCATGTCGCCAAGACTGAAGCCTATTTTTTCTTTGATGGATAATTTCTGTTCCATAAAACCTCTGATTAATAAAAGTTAAAGAAGATCTAAAATGATTAGAGCTTCTTTATGAGTTACTACTAATAGCCGAATACTTGAACTTCCGCTAATGAAAGTACGTTTGCACCATTTATCGCGGTATTTGATAACTGGATACGCACATAACGACCTGTTCTATTTATTGCTACATCACTAGTCGCTCCCGCGGTGCCACTATGATGAGAATCTAATACTCCTGTTTGACTTTGCGAATTAGCGACCGTTGTACCTGTAAGTGGAACATCGGATACAAATACATGAAAATTAGTTAACCTGCTCGCACAACAGTCCGTTCGATTCCATATTTTTAATGTATCGATATTCTTTATGCTACCTAAATCTAATGTCCAATACCCTTGGCTGCCCAAATCAGTATGAGTTACTTCTCCAGATCCCCAGTTACCATTAGTATTACTATTTATTGCGCGGCTAGCATCGTAGACTGACCAAGTACTAGATTGTGTCGCTGTACCACTCGGCGCTATATTCGTTAAAATATTTGTGCCATATACTTCAACCTCGGCTAAAGAAAGTACATTTTCCCCATCCGTTGCAGTGTTAGCTAACTGGACACGCACATAGCGACCTGTTCTATTTATTTTCATATCGGTAGTTGCACCTGCTGTACCGCTGTTATATGAATCTAGAACGCCACTTTGTGCTTGAGAATTAGCCACTGATATTCCTGTAAATGCTGTATCGGATACAAATACATGAAAATTCACTAATCTGCTTGAGCAGCAATCGCTACGGTTCCACAGTCTGATAGTATCAATGTTTTTCACCGCACCTAAATCAAGCGTCCAATATGGTTGGCTACCAGTATCTGTATGTGTTACCGAGCCAGCTCCCCAGTTACCGTTTGTATTACCATCAATAGCTTTGCTAGCAACAAAAGTAGAATAGGTAGTTGATTGTGTTGCTGTGCCACTAGTAGCTAAATTTTGACCTAAAGATACGCTACCAGTTAATTTAAAACGTAGAATACCAAAGTCTTGATTATTAGAACTTGTAACGTTAATTCGAACATAACGTGCAGATGGACTTCCACTAATTAATAAATCATTTATGCCTTGCGTCGTTGTTAGAGAAGTTGTGTTGTTAATATTCGAACCATTGTAGCCACCATTAGTGTAAAAAGTTTGGTCAGTCCAGGTAGTCGCATCATCGGATGTTTGTATTTGAAAAACAATACCTGAACGATTGTAATTAAAGCTGCCATCACCGTTAACCTTGCCAAATGCAATGCCAATACGTTCTATTGTAGAACTACCCTCAAGATCAACTTGCCACCAGCCAGAAGTATTACCAGCACCGGCATCCCAAGACGTTGTAGAGTCGCCATCAATCGCATTGGCTGCATTATTTGTATTAACGGATGCTGACGCGCTTTTACCCACGACTTGTCCTTTTGTAGGTGTTATTGCTAACGCACTTGGAATTAACGCTGTTGGTAATGAACTAACAATATCATTTACTGTTCTAGGTGAAATAATCGAGCTTAATTGCCCGGCATTAGCGACTAAAGTGCTTGGCATGTTAGATAAACTGCCAGAATTAGAACTATATAAATAGTTACCTGAAGATAGAACAGGTGTTTGAGTAATATTATCTTGTCCTACCGTATTATAACTTGCACAGCCATTACAGAAATATCCGTGGTTTGCGATAGAGTAAGAGCCATTACCTGCAACTTCAGCTTCCCTTGTGCCGTTGTCTAGATAAATTGCATTTGAGAAACTCGTTCCCCCATGAGGAGAATTAGCACTGTAAATAAGGTTTTCAATAATACGCTCACCCGATGTAGCACCTAAATTATAAATACCACCGGTATCACCAATTTTTTTGGTAAAATCATAAATCTTATTGCGGTAAACCACATTATTTTTTGCGATAGTTGGGGAATTAAAAGCTTTGCCTGTATTATCGTTAGCAAAGGCAAAATTTACCACATCATAACGGCCCCAGCCCCAGCCAGTTGAAATAGCACCAGAAGGTAAATCATGAATTGTATTATTTACAATAACGGTCTGTTCAGTGTAATTGATTTTTAAAGCAACCATATCCCAGTACTCAAGGGCTACATTGCTAATCAAGTTGTTGTCGATAATATTATTTTTAACGGCTAAAGCTGAAGTTGTATGATGCTCTTGTAATGCACCTAATACTATTGCACTACCTGAAATATCAGTGAATGCATTATTAAAAACAGTATTATTCTGAGATTTGGCTCCAAATCTAAGCGCTGTAGCACCCAAGCTTTGAAATGTAGAATTTTTAACTACTATGTTTGAACTATTCTCAAAGTGAACATTTCCTTCAGACTCTTCAATTCCATCAAAAGCATCCTCAACATTTATGTAATTTGAATCTTTTAATATGGCCCCTGATTGAATGCTAACGTAGCCCATATCTGAACTGGGGTGTAACCAAGTACCATATTTAAATGATAGTCCATCTAAAGTGATCATCGATACATTATTTGCATCAATCAACTTTTCAATTTTTGGTAAAACAACTTCAACTTTATTACTACCTGTCAAAAGCTCTCCAACTTTTGGCTTGTAGTAGAGAGTGCTTGTTGAACGATTTAAATACCATTCACCTTCAGTATCTAATAGTTCGAAAGCATTTTCTACCCAATCTACATGTGCTGCCGTGCCATCTAAAATAGCATAAGGGCCTATTTTAGCTAAATTCCAATACGTAGGATTCATAGTCGCTTGGCCACCGGAAATAGAAGAGATTGGTCCTCGATTCATTTTCCAACGGTATGCCGTAATTAATTCTATATCACTTTGGTTAGCCCAAGTATTTGCAGTTGAAGGCGCATAGTATTTTCCGATACTGCCATTACGGCTCCACCCTGTTCCATCAACTGATCTCGCTCGCGTTGCTCTTTGACCATTCACATAGAGCTGTCTAGAGTTACTACCTGCTGGAACAGATGCTTCCCAGATCCCATCACCATTAGCATCGCTCCAATTTGAAATAACGCTACCACCGCTAATTACAGGTGATTCTCCTGTTGCCGCTTTATATGTGATGGTAAAACCATTTCGACCTGAATCTGAAGAGTTTAAAGTAAGAGTTGAAGGTAGTTCATAAGTTCCACCTTTGAGTATTATGTCTATATTTTCTGTTAGTACGCTAATAGTACGAACATGATTTCTTGCTTTATGTAATGTATTCCAAGGCGAACTTTCTGTTCCTGAACCAGAAACATCATTACCAGTAGGTGATACATAATATGTGGCTGCAAAAGCCGATACCGTTCCTGCTAAAAAAAATCCTATTACTGAGAGCAAAAATTTAAAGCTTGCTCTGCCAAAGCCTCGGTTTGACCAAAGTATATTCATAGATAGTTCTCCGTTTTTTTATGTTTTATGGAAACTAAAATTAATTTTTATCGTTTTTATTTATTGTAATTACGTGCCCTACAACCTAAATTTTGAGCGCAAAAATCCCTAAGAGCAAAAGAAGCCCATATAATTAACCAATAAATTAGAAGTATTTAATGTGGTTGTTTGGCTGTCAGTAGCCAACAATACGCCGTTATCTAAAAAGCACGTGAAGCCCTAACCTCGAAAATGGTCGAGTGAAATGAACCGTTTAACTTTTAATTATCAATATTTTCATTGCCCCCTTAACTTTCAGTAGTGATGACGTAATTAACATCGGAAAAGGCCTAAGCATTAATTGCAATAGACCCCTTTAAACAACTAATTAATTTCTAAAAAATCCCGGTGAGGAAACTCAGGAAACGGTTTCGTTGGTAATGTTTGATACCAGAATGAAACCGAAGAAATATCATCTTGTAACGGTAAATAACGACGTTGAGAATCATCTCCGCCCCAATTACCGTAATCTCTCCAGCCTAACGCTTGGATATTCACCGATATCTTATTCTCAAATCTAATAGGATCTGGTATATGCCAACGATACATACCAAATCGATGTTGCGAATTATAAACACCATCAGGTCGTTGAATTTCAGGTACTCCAGCATAGGCGGTGGTATATTCAGTATACGCATTTGGTTTGCCGGGAACGGCAGTTCCAATATCATAATTATATGAACCAAGAAAATAATCTTCAGTGCCGGTACCACAAATGGTTGGAAATTCGTCATCATCATCCATAAAAAACTTTATTTCCCCTTCGCCCCACCAGCCATTATTATTTACCCCCCAGGTCATATAGGTACCAACATATTGCCCTTGTCCTTCAACCCCATCTAACAAGGTGTGTAAGCCTTTATAAGGTACAGGGTTAGTACGTCGAAACTGTGCGTGAAAATAAGCACAACCATCGGGCACATTCGTCTCGGTATAATTAATTTGGTAGTAGAAAACAGCTTTTTGTAGAGGGTCCCTATTTTCAATCGTAATGCGGGCACTTTTCTTGTAAGGCATCTCCCAAAAGCAATTAAAGGCTAACCCAGGGTTAACTGAAACGACTAACGAATCAACATGGGCATAATCACCTAAACCACATGCAAAGAAATCCCCAAGAGGAACTTCCACTGAGGCTGTTTCTTGATCATCCCAATACATACGCAATATAAGATCACGTGGTTTAACCCCAAAGGGAGTCATCCAAATTTGCTGAATTGCTCCGCCCGTTTTAATGTTTGCTAATTCAAAAGTTGAATTAGCTTCAATCTCAACTGAAGGAGAAACTTTCCACCCTTTACCTAAATCTCGGCCTGCTACAGTGCCAGTTCCTTCAGTAGCCATACCACCTTTACCAGCTTCACCCGTAAAATTTTCCGCAGAAATTGATCGGGTTTTAGCGTGTGATAGTCTGGATAAATTCGAAACAGAAACGCCTAAACCGTTAAAGTTACTCATTGTAAATCCTCTATAATTATTCATGAAAATTAATCTTTTATGCTTCCGCTCTTAAATATTTTAAAAGCATCGCATTTTCTTCAACTGTTTTTACATCAAGTTTCATTTGATGGATAATCACACCAGTAATAATAAATCCAATAGCAGGAACGAGTGTAAAAATAGTTAAAATTCCAGATATAGTCTCTTCAGACTGTGCAACACCACCACTTTGATAGCCATAAACAGACAATAGATATGTTGCCGATGCGCCACCAATTGCTAAACCAACCTTTAATGAAGACAGAGTAAAAGATGCTATCACTGCATCTTGTCGATTTTTGTTTTTAAGCTCGCCATAATCCGTAACCTCAGCCATAAATGAAGTAATTAACGGAGCCATCATTTGATTAAAAAATCCGACAAAAAACTGAATGATAAATATTAAATAAAATGCGCTGGCTGCTACAAAGTATGTAAAAACCGAAAGTAATGCACTTATCACACACAATAATACCCATGCATTTTTTTTGCACATAACTATAGTCAATTTATTTGCTAACGCGCTTCCTAGCATGCCTCCAATCATCCATATAGATAAAAACCATGCAACCATAGTTGCTGCATCTTCTGCATAATAAGTTATATAGTAAATAGCACTGGTTGCTTTAACTGTTTGGGCTGAAACAAGAACAAGAACCGCTAACCCTAACAAACGCCATTGATCATTTTTTAATACTTGTTTGACATTACGAATAAAGCCACGATTATCGTTATTAATTGGTTTGACACGTTCTGTAGTTGATGAAAAACAAATGATAAAAAGTACAACTGATAATATCGCCATTACTAACATAGCTTGCTGGTACCCTAGTGCTTTATCACCATTACCCAACAAATCGGCTAATGGTAATACACATGCAGTAATGATTAGCCCCCCACCTGTTGCGGCAACAAATCGATAAGAATTAAGAGATACCCGCTCTTTTACAGACGATGTCATAACACTGCCTAAAGCAAAATAAGGAATATTAGTTGCAGTAAACAAAAGCATTAGTAATGCGTATGTGACGTATGCATATATGGTTTTACCTTCAATACCTAAATCAGGTACGGTAAAAACAAGCACCGAGACAACGGCATATGGCACACATAAAAATAACAAAAATGGTCTGTATTTCCCCCAGCGCGAATTATTTCTATCAATCAAAACCCCCATAAGAGGGTCTGTTACCGCATCAAAAATTCTCACAAAAATAAAGATGCTAGTAACCGTTGCGGCGTCCAAACCATATACATCTGTATAGTAAAACGCCAGTAACAACACGACTGATTGATAAACAAAGTTACCTGCCATGTCACCGACACTAAAGCCTACTTTTTCTTTTACACTTAATTTTACATCCATAAATATTTAGCCACAGTGATATTAATACCAATAGAAATTAACAGGTAAATGCCTACCTAAATATGCTAAGTAGGCATTAACTCTGTCAGAAGGTTGCGGTTAGCTTAGAAAGAACCTCTAATTCCGAAAGTAAACCTCTGTCCAACATGCGAAAGTGAGTAATACTGGCGTGAGCCTCCGGCTGAGTCTGGCAAGTCTTGGAACACTTTTTGGTCTTCATCATTAAGGTTTATGGCATTGAAAACGAACGTGATATTTTCGTTCAAGTCATAGCTGAATGATGCATCAAGCTGACCGTACTCATCATTAACAAGCTGACCACCTGCAACCGCATTTGGCGCGGAGACATATTCATCACGATAATTGTATGATAGACGAGCCTGAAATGGACCACTTTCATAATAACCGGTTAGGTTATAGCTCAAGTCTGAAACACCCGTAAAGTCAATAGTCGTTGCCGTAGTTTGGCCAGGTAACTGGAACGTTGCTTCACTGTCAGCTGTTGACACATTGGCTATATAACCAAAACCTGATTCAAACGATTGCTGCAAACCAACTTCGACACCAGTGATATCGCCAGACCCCGCATTTAGTGGCTGATTAACAAGATCCACTGGTATATTGCCTACATCACTATCTGGCTGGCCATCTCTTCTTATTACACCAGTAACAGGAATAGTTGTACCAGCAATTTCAGAGAATGGACCAGCTGTATTACTGTTTACAACAAAGCCATCAAAGTCTTTGCGAAAAGCAGCTATATATACAGCGCTTGCGTCACCAAAGTAATATTCAAAACCAATATCATAGTTAGTGGATTCGAAAGGTTGAAGACCTGGGTTACCTGAGTTTAAAGTAACTGCAAAACCATCTTGGTTCGTATCAACGGGAGCAATAGCACTCGCTGAGAACGCTGGTAAGAATCGCTCAAATACAGGACGTGTTATCGTCTGACTCGCAGAGGCACGAACGAACATACCTTCTGCAACTTCAAGTCTCAAGTTCAAACTTGGAAGGAAGTAATCGTAATCGTTATCGAATGAGATAGGTGACGCAGCCAAAGTTTCTATTTCATCGAAGCCCTGAGAGGTATCTAAACCATTTACATCTGTAACTCGGAAACTAGCCGCAGAGCCATTGATTTTAGTAGATGTATCAACATAGCGAAAACCAACATTACCAGTCAATGGTAAACCACCAATTTCGGTATCAATATTTGCCTGAAGATACAGTGCAACAGTATCTTCTGTTGTATCAAATGAACTTGCTGGATCCGAATCTATTGGAGCAAGTACCGCGTTATATTGCGCAAGAAGAGCATTTTGCTCATCGGTGCGATTTGTAACTTCGCTTAGCGCTGCTTGTTGGGCTGTTATAAACTCTAGAGCTGCGCTATTATCTGGGAATACGAGAGTAGAATAATCGAAATTAGTATCCCACTGGCCACCAAGGAAGTCAGATGCACCTCTGTTGAATGATCCCACATCTGCAGCAGTATGGTTACCATTACCTACACTGACGCCGCCACCTTTTTGAGCTCTCGCAAGTATTTTCTCTCTTGAACTATATCTTAATCCTACTTGAACAGAACTAAAAACATCATTATCCAGATCGTACTCTAAATCTAGTTTAAGCGCGAAATCGGTATCTTCGTTGGTAGCAAAACGTTGATCAAACACAGTAAGTTTAAAGTTTTCAGGGTTAGCTAAATCGCTATTAGCTTGCCCTTGATTCAACTGATTGATATGGAAACCGTTTTGATCGAGGCGAGTATTAAATTCGAACGTACCGTAATCAGCATCCCAACGAACACGATCAAAATTATTGGAGCCTTCAGCCTTTGAGTAACTTAAATCACCACTCACGTTCAAGTTATCGAATTGAGTTGAAAAATTAGCACCAACAGAGAAAAGATCGTCTTCATAATCCTGTAAATCTGTCGTCAACTCAGGTCGAAACGTAGAAGTGATATTATTTGCAACACCACCATTAACCAAGTTAAGTGTTGGGTAACTACCATCTTCGTTTTGCGCACCAAAATTAGCTCGATTTGCAAAAGGTAGGTGAATTAAGTTCTGGTGTGATTCAGCAACTTCACGCTTACTATAGAGTACATCCAACACGAATTCAGAATCATCTCCAACCCACTGAATTGTAGTTGTAGCAGTCAGGCGCTCACGCTTTTCCTGATACACTTCAGCATTATTGGATAAAGGTTGAAATACGTTGCCATAGTCTGCATCACCAGTTCCATCATTATTCGTATCTAAGCGAGCGTCTGCTGGGAGTTCAGATGCAAAAGCAAAGGCACTCGCAGGGAGCCAGAAAAATTGTCTTGAAAAATCTTCTCTTATGTTACGCTCTGAATAAGAAACTGAAGCCAACACACCAAAATTATCGTCGTTTGACCAGCTATACAATCCAGATACAGACGGATCTGTCTCTGAATTAAAGTCTCTATATACACCTGTAGCAGAAAAAGCTGCTTTATTACCAAGAGTCAGAGGGCGAGCCGTTTTTACATCAACCGAACCTGCAACACCTCCTTCGATTTGACTTGCAGAAGCTGACTTTGACACTTCTAGAGATGTCACAACCTCAGAAGGCAAGATATCAAAGTTAGTTGCGCGGCCTGTACTAGTTATCGCGTTACCATTAAAGTTAGCATCTACCGTTTCTGTTGAACTCAACAGAGTTCGTCCGTTTAAGGTACCTTTTACAAAATCCGGACCCAAGCCGCGAATTGTCACAAAATCACCCTCGCCTCGATTACGTTGGATAGCAACACCAGCCACCCTTTGAAGGGCTTCAGCTACGTTATAGTCAGGTAACTTACCTACATCTTCAGCACTAATAGCGTCTACAAAGGCTGTAGCATCTTGTTTAGTGGCCAATGATTTTTGAATTGACGATCTAATACCTGTAACTTCAATGATTTCTGTATCATTTTCACTAACTTCTTTTTCTGCAGCAAACACAGAGGGTGATGCTATGTAGCCAATCGTAGTAAGTGCTAAAGCAACAGCACTTAGTGAAAATGTTTTATTTTCAGATTTTTTATTAAACCTGTTCATATTACTTCCCCAAATTATTTTATAAATCATACAGCTCTCTAAATATTGAAGGCATTCAATTTAATGAGAGCGGTATTACCTTTGTCTATGGGCCTAATTAATTATCTAACAAACAACACTTTCATGATTAAAGGTAGATTAAATAAGCTGGTATTAGCTTGCTACAAGATCGTTACAAATGCAAATATAAATTTCAGTTTCAAAAATAAAACCGCACAAATTAAAGTTAACCAATAACAAACAAGATGAAATTCAATTTAATTAAACAACTAAAACAACAGCTTGGTAACAATGTTCTATTAAGAAAAAAAGTTAAATTAAAATAAAAAACTTAAATCAATAAATAAAGAACTACATATACACTAATAATTGACATTTTATTGCACAGCACTTATGGTTTAAATATAAATACACATTGTAAATATAAACCAACGAGCGAATGATTAATATGAATGATTTAGATATAATTACATCGATAAACACCTTCGACGTTAGGTTTCCTACATCAGATCATCTTGATGGCTCAGATGCGACTAACAAAGACCCTGATTATTCTGCTGCCTACGTAGAAATAACTACGGATAAAGGAAATAAAGGTTATGGCCTGATATTTACAATCGGTAGAGGGAATGATTTATGCTGCCAAGCGATAAAATGCATGCAACACTTAGTTATTGGGAAAGACTTTAATAAAATAAAACAGGATATTGGACTGTTTTACGATGATTTACGTTCTGACAGCCAACTTAGATGGCTTGGACCAGATAAGGGCGTTATTCATATGGCGGCAGGTGCAATAATGAACTGCATATGGGATATGTGGGCAAGGCAGGAAGAAAAACCACTCTGGAAACTATTGTCAGATATGTCAGCGGAAGAGTTTGTAAACTGTATCGATTTTCGATATGTAACAGACGAGCTTACAAAGGAGGAAGCCCTATCCATTGTTAAAAAAAATGACAAATCAAAATCAGAACGTTTGAGATACCTTCAAAATAATGGATATCCCGCTTACGATACAACACCTGGCTGGTTAGGATATAGCGATGAAAAGCTAGTTGAACTATGCAAAAAATCAGTATTAAACGGCTTTAATCACATAAAGTTGAAAGTTGGCGAAAATCTTCAGAATGACATTAGACGTTTAAGGTTAGCAAGAGCTGCTGTTGGTAACGATGTTAACTTAATGATTGATGCCAATCAGACATGGGAAGTAAATCAAGCCATCGATTGGGTTAATGAATTATCTTCAGCTAAACCTTGGTTTATTGAAGAGCCAACAAGCCCTGATGATATTTACGGTCACAAGAAAATAAAGGAAAATATTGGCACTATAAAAGTTGCGACAGGAGAGCACTGTCAAAATCGCATTATTTTCAAACAACTCATTGCCAATGACGCTATCGATATTGTTCAAATTGATGCATGTCGACTTTCGAGCATAAATGAGGTGCTAACGGTGTACATGCTAGCCGCTAAGTTTAATAAACCGGTCTGTCCTCATGCTGGTGGTGTCGGGTTATGTGAGTATGTACAGCATCTGTCTATTATTGATTACCTTATAATTTCTTCAAGTATGGAGAATAGAGTCATAGAATATGTTGACCATTTGCATGAACATTTCGAAGATCCATGTATTGTTGAAAATGCTTCATATAAAGTTCCAACACAGCCCGGTTTTAGTATAAAAATGCATAATAAATCTATAGACGATTATACGTACCCCGGCGGTAAAGTATGGAAGCAAAGACTTAATAGTTCTGATACTTTTGAATCATAGAGATATGTATGAAAAGTAAAAGAACAACAATTGGTAATACAAGTCTAGAAGTTTCTCAAATAGGATTTTCTGGTGAAAATGTACACCATACTTTCTTTCAGAACAAATTGATAAGTAAGTATCAAGCAACGTCCTTTAAACCATTTACGGATGTTAATTTTTACGATAGCTCCCCTTTATCGGGTTATGGCATGAGCGAGAGGATAATTGGCAATACTTTACGGCATTTAAAAAAAAGCAGCTATGTTCTATCCGCAACGGTAGGCAGACTTTTAAAGCCAACTATGGTTGATCAACCTTTGTTACCAACAGGTATGTCATTCAAAGCAAACGTGGATTATAGTTACGACGGTATATTGCGGGCATTTGAAGACAGCTTATTAAGAATGGGGGTTGCAAGAATTGACTTGTTAATTATTGAAAGTCTAGATAAATTGGATACTATAGAAGAGTACGATTACCAGATTAAGCAGTTGTTAATAAGTGGACTAAAAGCTATTGAATACTTAAAACAACAAGGGCTTTTTTCTGCGGTGGGACTGAAATTTAGTAACTCTAAAACATTCCATACAGTAAAAAATCACTATAAATTCGACTGTTTTTATATCGAGGGTGAGTATTCCTTATTAAAACAAGAAAGTGTGTTTGGACTAATTCCTGAAATCAAGCAATATGGTGCATCGGTTATTATTGTTGATGTGTATAACCATAATTCAGCATATTATAATTTAAGTATAGGAGGTAAAGACTCCAATAAAGAGCCGGATTATCTAAAAGGAAAAACGAACAAAATTAAAGATATATGTTTTGAATTTAACACAACAATTGAAACAGTTGGTTTCCAATTTCCACATATAAATTCAGTTATCTCATCAGTTTTACCAAGAGCTAGAAGTAGTATTGAATTTGAAAGTAAAATATTTTTATTAAACAGGCATATACCCAATGAACTTTGGATCGCACTCATTAACCTGAAACTAATTGATGAAAATGTTCCTACAATTAATTGTCAAAACTTTTAGGAGTTAATAAATTGGAAGAAAATTTTCCTAAAATAGATAGCCATCAACACTTTTGGAAGTTATCCAGGGGTGATTACTTTTGGCTCACCTCTAATTTAAAAGGTATTTATAAAGACTTCTCCCCTGAAGATTTAGCTAAAGACTTAGCCGTTACGAATGTAAAAAAGACAATCATTGTTCAAGCGACTAACACGGAAGCAGAAACAAAATACCTACTTGAATTAGCTAAAGAAACTGACTTTGTCTCAGGTGTAATTGGTTGGATAGATATGGAATCTCCCAATGCAATTCAAAAATTACTTGAGTTGTCAGAAGACCCCCTGTTTAAAGGTGTTCGACCAATGTTGCAAGATATACCCAATCATGATTGGATTACTAATCCAATCTTCCACCCAATTTTTGAAACAATGGTCACTAAATCTTTAACTTTTGATGCATTGATTAAAGATGTTCACCTGGAGAATATCCGAAAAATAGCTGTTACATTTCCAACTTTAAAGATAGTTATAGATCACTGCGCCAAACCTAATATTGTTGAGAATAAAATCAGGCTATGGAAAAGCGAAATGGTAAAATTATCTAAATGTTCAAATGTTCTTGTTAAATTATCTGGACTGGTTACAGAGACAAAAGAAGAATTGATAACAGAAAAATCACTTCGTTTTTATTCTGACTTTATTTTAGAAAAGTTTGGACCTAGCCGTGTTATATGGGGTAGTGACTGGCCCGTTGTAAACCTGAAGTGCAGTTACTCTGATTGGGTTTCAATTTCTATGAAATTATTATCTCACTTGAATCCCGAAGAACAATACCAAGTCTGGTATAGTAATGCCGTAAACACATATAATATCTAGACTATCAAATTTACGACTAACAAATAAACAATCAACTGACCTTTTACATTCGCTAAGCGAACAAAATATGCATAACTACTCAGAAAGGTCTAAATTAAAGTTAAAAATCTATCTCTCTATGTACCCCAAAGCGACTTAGAGGGATGAAGTGAAAATGTCCGCTGTGTGATCATAAAGCAGACTCTCGCGTCATGTAATTCTTTATGCTACCAAGAACAAATTAAGTTTTAAAATAGAACTTTTATTAGGTCAACTATCGTATCTTAGAAGCCTGTTCCGTAGTCGTTTTTATATCCAAGAAAGGGTACCCTTTGGGGAAAGTTGACATGCTAGCTATTAAACCGGATGATTCCATTTAGTGATCAGTTGGATCTTCGACTTAGTGTAATAGTCTTCAAGTCACGATTAAATATTTGTAAACACCAGTATTGGTGTCACTTATAATGATAAGTAGACATGGCAGTTGATGTTAATCATTATTAACATCAAGTCTAGTCAGCAATTAATCCATATTCAGCTAAGTGAAAATTGACAATTATTACTATATATTTTCCATTAAACTAGGAAAGGCTTGTGGATTATTATAGATTAACAAAGGAGAGGTTAACTTCACCTCCCGAATAATCCTTATGATTTACCCATAATTATTCAGCAGCCATATGGTTAATTGAATCGCTTCACATATTCATACAATCTTTGAATGCCCTTTCTTGTATAAAAGCATTCCCGTGGTGTTGTATCAAAGTATTTATTTTCAGTATCAACCCAATGATGAATAAATTGAATATCTCCACCACAAAACCCGTCAATAAAACGGTAAATATGTATAAACTTCACTAATAACTCAATGTCTTCTTTATTCAATTTTATATTATTTGTAGCTTTTGCATATTTAGCTGTTTCAAGACCAAGTGATGTAAACAAACGCTTCACATCAACATTCAAAATCTCACATACATTCAAAACCGATTTGATAAGTAGGCTATTTTCTTCTGTTTCTGTCATTTACTTTATACCTCAAAATTTAACAATGGTTATGTGTATGAGGCAATAGCTTAACGAATAATTAATTATGCGCGACTATTCAAACGAAGGTGATAATTTACTCATCATGATCAAACTCAACTGTGCGACACTTTTTTGTCGTATCAATATGTTAAAGTTTATTCACTATCCATTTTTTCCGGTTATCTATGTCCTCTTCGTTTCAAAGAAAACTTGACCTTTTAGACCATATCCCACGTTATCCCCAGAAGATTTCCACAAGACAATTGCTTGAACGGTTAGAATCTAACGGTCATGAATATTTGATCATCCGAAAGGTACAGCGAGATCTTGAATCACTTGAAAAACTGGGTTTGTTCGGATTAGAAGTTGATAAGCGATCGAAACCCTATGGATGGTCTATTAATTTAAACTGGAAAAAGCTTAATATATCTTTGATGGATGCTAACTCAGCCCTAGCCTTCTCTACTTTAAAAGAAGTAGCAAACGAACTATTACCAGAGTCAACTTTAGACGATCTATCAGCCTACTTTATTAAAGCTCAAACAATTATTGAAAGTGAAAAGTCTCCATTAATTTCACATTGGAAACGGTCTGTAGCATTTATAAGTAGTAATAACCCTGTATCTTTACCCATGCTTGATAAACATGCATTAAGTGAAATAAAGCAGGCTATTTTTCACAAAAAGCAGATAAGTGCCAATCTAAAGCGTTACCTCATTTCTAATCAAGATCCTATTTGGAAAAGCTACAAAAAGATTAATCCCCTTGGATTAGTGCAACGTGAAAATGTGATGACTTTAGTATGCTCTTTCGGCAGTTTTCACCAGAAAGTATATAAATTTCCTATTGCTTTTATAAAAAATGTTGAAGTCACCAAAGATAATTGCATCCCACCTGATGATTATGACTTTGAGAAAGTTAAGCGCTCTTACTTTGCATCAAATAGCACGAGTAATGAAATAGCATTAAGTTTACTTATAAGAAAAGACAGCCCATTTATTTTAAGTAATGGTAAGTTCAATCAT